>JAEEGL011374593.1_pt1 | contig 18153 bp, 12 predicted proteins | sample 9134231 | NCBI WGS metagenome assembly JAEEGL01 (sample SAMN16246548, study PRJNA631951) | gut metagenome | biome: gut microbiome; feature: rumen; material: fiber-attached | host: Bos | place: Iran: Karaj | collected 2018-10 | reverse complement strand
GTTTTGCGCCATATTTCGACCTGCGCTGGCGGCGGCCTTCAACGCCCGAGGTGTCCAAAGCACCGCGGATGATGTGGTAACGAACGCCCGGCAAATCCTTGACACGACCACCTCTGAGCATAACAATCGAGTGCTCCTGCAGGTTGTGACCTTCGCCCGGGATGTAGGCATTGACCTCTTTGGCGTTGGTCAGGCGAACACGGGCCACCTTCCGCATGGCGGAGTTAGGTTTCTTGGGGGTCGTCGTGTAAACCCTGAGGCATACGCCACGCTTCTGAGGGCAAGCATCCAGCGCACGAGACTTCGATTTGACCTCGATGACCTCGCGTCCTTTGCGAACCAGTTGTTGAATTGTTGGCATAAAAGATTATAAATCTGTTATTTATTAAAAAAAGCCCCAAAAATTGGGGCTGCAAATATACGAAGAAAAATTCTAATTCGCAATGGCTGCGAACTCTACGTCCGTTTCCGCGCGTTTTTTCAAGGCGGGATCGGCCTCGCAGGCGGCATTCAGATACTTGCGGGCGACGGCGCTGCGTCCCTGGCGGGCAGCGATGACGGCGCGCAGGTAGTTGCTCTGCGGATCCTTTCCGCTGAGCGCTTCGTCCGCCTTGTCATACTCGCCGCAGAGCAGCAGGGCGAGGGCTTTGTTGAAGCCTTCGGACTTTTCGGCGGCAGCCTTGTAGTCTCCGTTGAGCAGGTCGATGACGCCGAGGTTCTGCTGTGCTTCCGGCGTGCCGGATTTCTTGAAGAGCAGGGTGGCTTCCTCGAAGTTCCCCTTGCGCAGTTCGACCACGCCTTTGGCGTTGAGGGCGTCCCCGTCGGAGACTTTCAGTTCCTTCGCCTTTTCGGTGGCCATGGGCAGGTCGCCGTTGTCCAGCGAGGAGAGAAGGTTGTTGTAGCGGGCGGCCTCGGAGTCAAAGCTTTCCGCGGCGATGCGGTAGAGCAGCGATTTGCGGCTGGGATCATCCGTACGGGCGGCCAGGCGGAGCAGGGCGCTCTCGTCGAGCAGGTACAGTTTGTTCTTGGCGATGTCGGCCAGTTCCTCGTCGCTGTAGTTGCGGTATTCGATATCGGCGATGAAGCGGGCACGGCGCAGGGCGGGGAAGACCTTGGTCTTCATTTCGGTGAATACCTGCGACATATTGCGGATTTCGCTTTCGCGGACGGCCGGGTCGCTGTACATCGCGAGCACGCGCAGGATCAGGTCCCTGTCCTCAAGGTCGGAAGCGGCGACGGCGGCCTGGAATCCCTCCCAGTCCTGTCCGATGCTGCGCATGTCAACGTCTGCGCCCTTCTCGCCCGAAAGGGTCTCCCAGGCTTTGCCCGCGCTCTCGGCACGCTTGTCGGAGAGTTGGGCGTTGTATTCGGCGCCGCCTTCGGGGGAAGCGTAAGCGACGATCTGCGTGCCCTTCACGGTCGCGCGTTCATCGTTCTGATAGCGCGCGAGGGCGGCCTGGAAATCGGTGACGGATTCGCCGCCGAGTTCGCTCTTCTTGACGGTGGCGGAGTTGACGTCGTAGAGAATCTGGCCTTCCGCACTCTTGTGCAGGATGTCCTGATAGCCGTCTTCCTTATATTTGTATTCTCCCTCCGTGCGGGCGAGCAGGCTGGTGGTGATGCAGCCCTCGGCCACCTTGACGGCGGGGATGTCGAAATCCTTCTTTCCGTGATGGATGACGGAACGCAGTTCGAGATAGCATTTCTCCATACCCTCCTTGTAGGGGAAGGAGACTTTCTCTACGATGGTTCCGCCCGCCCACGCGGCGACCTTGTAATTGTCCTTGACCTTTTCTCCCTGGTAGATGATGGGAGCGGCTTTCTCCTCGCCGCCGGCATAGACCAGCACGGGGGTGACGGTCATCACCGCGGACTTGTTGAAATAGCCCTTGGGGTAGGTGACGGTGAGGGTGGCGGGAATCTGCCCGGCCCGGACCTCAAGCAACTCGGGGTTGCAGCTGATGTTTACCTTCTGGGCCATCTTCATCTGTTCGGCGACAGATTTGGAGCAGGATGCGAGAAGGACGCAGGCGGCCGCAGCCGCGAAAAGGAGTCGAAAAGAGGATTTCATCTTATTACGCACAAGTTAATTTATGCAAAGATAAAGAAAAATTCCTAACTTTGCGTGCTTTGAGCATAGTTATGGATATTCAGGAAATTCAGCGGGTGAAAAACCAGTGGAACATCGTCGGAAGCGACGAGGCGCTGGGGCGTGCCCTCGAGACGGCCGTCGCCATTGCTCCCTCGGACCTCTCCGTCCTGATTCAGGGCGAGAGCGGAACGGGGAAGGAGGTCATCCCGCGCATCATCCATTCCCGGAGCCTGCGCAAAGGCGGCAAATACCTGCCGGTGAACTGCGGGGCGATTCCTGAAGGCACCATCAACGCCGAACTCTTCGGGCACGAAAAAGGTTCGTTCACCGGAGCGGTGGGCGAGCGCAAAGGCTACTTCGAAGAAGCCGACGGCGGCACCCTTTTCCTCGATGAGATCGGCGAACTTCCGCGCGAAACCCAGGCCATGCTGCTGCGGGTGCTGGAAAGCGGGGAATTCATGAAAGTCGGTTCGTCCCGGGTGCAGAAGACCAACGTGCGCGTCATCGCGGCGACGAACGTGGACCTGGAGCACGCGGTAGCCACCGGCAAGTTCCGCCGCGACCTGCTTTACCGCCTGAACGCCATCAAGATCATCATGCCGCCCCTGCGCGAGCGCAAGGGGGACATCTATACCCTTTTCCGCAAGTTCTCCTCCGATTTTTCGGAGCGCTACTTCCTGCGCAAGGTCAGCCTGACGCACGATGCGATCAGCCTGATCACCAATTATCGCTGGCCGGGCAATATCCGTCAGCTCAAGAACTTCGCCGAGGCGGTGACGCAGATGGAATCCCTGCCGGCCACGCCGCTTTCCGACCGCATCGAACTCGATGCCCGCACGATCGCGCGGCATATGCCCGAGGAGCCTGAGATCGTACTGCCGGTGCCGACTTCCCCGAACGCGGAGGGCTCCATGAGCCAGAACGACCGCCAGATGTTCATCAAGGCGCTGCTCGACCTCAAGCAGGAGGTGGACCGTCTGCGCGATATCGTGGAGAACGGCCATGCCCCCGTGCGCGAACTGGCGCCGCAGGAAGAACCGGAAGAACAGTCCGAAGCCCCTTCTCGTACCGTCGAGAATGTCCCGGAAACCCCGCTGACGATGAAGGAGCAGCGCGAGGAAATGATCCTCCGCACGCTGGATAAGCACGCGGGCAACGTCAAGCAGGCGGCGGCGGAACTGGGAATCTCCGACCGTACCATCTACCGGCTCATCGCCGCAAAAAAAGGAAAATGATGCGTCCCCGGATCCTGATCGCGCTTGCCGCCCTGTTGCTCCTGGCCGTCTCCTGCGGTATTTACTCTTTCTCCGGCACTTCCATCCAGCCGGATGTCAAGACCATTACCATCAATTACATAGAGAACAAGGCACTGAAGGTAAATCCCTCTCTGAGCAATGACCTGACCGAGGCGCTGCGGGTGACCTTCCGCCGGATGACGCGGCTCGAGCAGGTGGACTTTGACGGTGATCTGGAGATCAGCGGCGAGATTACCGGCTACGACGTGGCGGCCCAGGCGATTTCGGCGCAGGAGACCGCGGCCCAGAACCGGCTGACCGTCACCGTCAAGATCACTTTTGTCAGCCGGAAGTACCCTGAAGAGGGTTTTGAGAACAAGTCCTTCACCGGTTATGCCGACTACGACGCCACCAATTCCCTGGATGCCGTAGAGAATCAGTTGTGCACGGACATCATTCAGAAAATCGTGGACGATATCTTCAACGCGACGGTCGCGCAATGGTAGGTCACGGACAAATTTTTTGCAATATCCCTAAAAAAGTATTTACTTTGCAGCCATGAATGCAGTTTTTACAATTTTGACTATCCTGATTGTCCTTGCGGCAATCCTCCTTATCCTCGTCGTCCTGCTCCAGAGTGGCAAGGGCGAGGGCATGGCCAGTAATTTTGTCGCCGGAAACCAGACCTTCGGCGTGCGCCAGACGGCGGATATCCTTGAAAAAGTGACCTGGGGCCTCGTGGCGTTCATTCTCGCGGTTTCCATCATCGCTTCCTTCACGACCGGTACCTCCGGTACGGATATCGACGTGACCGACCAGATCGAGAACGTCAGCGAAGAGCAGCAGCCTGCCTTCCCTGCGGATCCCATCGAGCAGGCCGCACCTGCCCAGGAAGCAGCCCCCGAGGAGTAGTCCCCTGCCGCTGACATTTTGTCAGTGGAACATATTTTGACCTTCAGTCGTCTGCCGGACATCCGGCGGACGATTTTTTATTTGTACGACTATGGAAAATAAATATGAATTCTTAAGCAAGTACGCCATCGATCTGAACGAGGCGGCATCGAAGGGGAAGCTGGACCCGGTCATCGGCCGCGATGACGAAATCCGGCGGGTCCTGCAGATCCTGTCCCGAAGGACCAAGAACAACCCAATTCTGGTCGGTGAACCGGGCGTAGGCAAGACGGCCATCTCAGAAGGGATTGCCGCCAAGATCGTGGACGGTCAGGTCCCGGAGAACCTGAAGGACCGCAAGGTCTTCTCCCTGGATATGGGTGCGCTGATCGCAGGCGCCAAGTATCAGGGGGAATTCGAGGAAAGGCTGAAGGGCGTCGTGAAGGAAGTGGTGGAGAGCGAAGGCAAGATCATCCTCTTCATCGACGAAATCCATACCCTCGTGGGCGCGGGCCGCTCTTCCGGCGCGATGGACGCGTCCAATATCCTGAAACCTGCGCTCGCGCGCGGTGAACTGCGTACCATCGGTTCCACCACCCTGGACGAGTACCAGAAATATTTCGAGCAGGACAAGGCCCTGGAACGCCGTTTCCAGAAGGTGATGGTGGATGAGCCCAGTCCCGCGGAGAGCATTTCCATCCTGCGCGGCCTGAAAGAGAAATACGAAAACCATCACCGGGTAAAGATTGAGGACGATGCGCTGATTGCGGCCGTGAACCTGTCGCACCGCTATATCAACAACCGTTTCCTCCCGGACAAGGCCATCGACCTCGTGGACGAAGCGGCCTCCAAACTCCGTCTGGAAATGAATTCCGTCCCGGAACCCATCGACGAACTGAACAGCCGCATCCGGCAGCTCGAAATCGAGAAGGAGGCCATCAAGCGCGAAGGCGTTTCGCTGAAGATGGAAAAGATCGACAGCGAACTGAAGGAACTGCAGGAGAAGCGCAAGGGGCTGATGGGCCGCTGGGAGAAGGAAAAGAACATCCTTTCCGGCATCCAGACCGCAAGGCAGGAGATGGAACGCTATCGCATCGATGCGGCGGCGGCCGAGCGGGCGGGCGATTACGGCAAGGTCGCGGAACTGCGCTACGGTAAGATGGCGCAGGCGCAGAAGCGCATCGACGACCTGACCGCGGAGCAGGCGGCCATTCCCGATCCCATCATCACCGAAGCGGTCACCCCGAACGATATCGCCGAGATTGTGGCGCGCTGGACCGGCATTCCGGTCAACCGCATGCTCGAAAGCGAGAAGGAAAAACTGCTGCGGATGGAAGCTGAACTGCACAAGCGCGTAGTAGGGCAGAACAAGGCCATCAGCGCCGTTTCCGATGCCGTGCGGCGCAACCGTGCGGGCCTGAGCAACGAGCACCGTCCCATCGGCTCGTTCCTTTTCCTCGGAAGCACCGGCGTCGGCAAGACCGAACTGGCGAAGGCGCTCGCGGAGTTCCTCTTCAACGACGAATCGATGATGACCCGTATCGATATGAGCGAATACCAGGAGAGTCACACCGTCAGCCGGCTCGTGGGTGCGCCTCCGGGTTATGTGGGCTACGATGAGGGCGGCCAGCTGACCGAAGCCGTGCGCCGCAAACCCTATTCGGTGGTCCTGTTGGATGAGATTGAGAAGGCCCATCCCGACGTGTTCAACATCCTGTTGCAGGTGCTGGACGACGGGCGGCTCACCGACAACAAGGGCCGTACGGTGGACTTCAAGAACACGATCCTCATTATGACCTCCAACCTCAAGGAGGAGGAACTGCGCCTGCGGATGCGTCCGGAGTTCATCAACCGTATCGATGAAATCGTGGTCTTCGACCCGCTGACCCGCGAGGACATCCGGCAGATCGTCCGGATCCAGATGACGCTGCTCCAGCAGAAACTGGAGGCAGAGAACGTGCGGCTGACCTTCACCCAGGCCTTCGAAGACCGTATGACGGAGGACGGCTACGACCCTGACTTCGGCGCGCGTCCGGTCAAGCGGCTCATCCAGCGTGAACTGGTGAACCAGCTGGCACGGGAAATCCTCGAAGGCCGCATCCACAAGGATTCGGTCATCGAGGTCGATTCCGCGGACGGAAAGACTACATTCCGAGATTCTTGAAGATGAAGGCGTAGATATCCGCCTGCTCTTCAATGACTTTTTCTATGGGCTTGCCCCCGCCGTGGCCCGCCTTCGTGTCGATTCGTATCAGACAGGGGGCGGGCCCTGCGTTGCACTCCTGCAGGGTGGCCGCGAACTTGAAGGAATGGGCGGGGACGACGCGGTCGTCGTGGTCCGCCGTAGTGACCAGCGTGGCGGGATAGACCGTGCCGGGCCGTAAGTTGTGCAAGGGGGAGTAGCCCAGCAGGTAGTCGAACATCTCCTGGCTTTCTTCGCTGGTGCCGTAGTCCGAAGCCCAGTTCCAGCCGATGGTGAACTTGTGATAGCGCAGCATGTCCATTACGCCGACGCGCGGGATGGCGACGGCAAAGAGTTCCGGCGCCTGCGTCATGCACGCACCGACCAGCAGGCCGCCGTTGGAGCCGCCCATGATGGCCAGTTTCTTTTCGCTGGTCCAGCCTTCGGAGATAAGCCAGCGCGCCGCTGCGATGAAATCGTCAAAGACGTTCTGCTTGTTCATCTTCGTGCCGGCAAGATGCCAGGCTTCCCCGTATTCACCGCCGCCCCGCAGGTTCGCCTGGGCATAGATGCCGCCGCTTTCCAGGAAGGGGATGATGGAGAAGGAGAATGCGGGCGGCAGGGAAATGTCGAATCCGCCGTAACCGTAGAGCAGGGTAGGGTTGCTGCCGTTCTTCTCCCGTCCCTTCTTGTAGGTGAGGAACATCGGGATCAGGGTGCCGTCCTTGCTCGGGTAGAAGACCTGGACGGTCTCGAAGGCATTGGCGTCAAAAGCAACCTCCGGCGTGCGGAACAGGCTACTCTCCCCGGTCTGGGGATCGAAGCGGTACTGGGTGCCGGGCACCGTGAACGAGGAGAAGGCGTAGTAGCACCAGGATTCTCCCTTTTTGCCCGTGAATCCGGCCGTACCGGCACCGGGCAGGGCGATTTCCTGCAGCCGACGGCCCTGCAGGTCGCAGAGCCAGGCGTGCGTGGTGGCGTCCTTGCTGTAGGAGGCAATGATCTTGTCAGCGACGAAAGTGACGCCTTCCAGCACGCAGTCGCTTTCCGCGATGAGCGGTTTCCAGAATTGGCTTTGCGGCTGGCGGACATCGGCGCACATCAGGCGGTTCATCGGCGCGCCGTCGTTGGTGAAGATGTAGAGCGTATTGCCGTCGTTTTCGATGACCCCGCTGCGGTGCTTCATGTCGCTGGTCATCAGGATGAAGCCTTTATCGTCGCGGAAATCCCTGACGTAGATGTTGTTGCCTATGTCGGCGCCATCCTCGTAAAGATAGGCGAAGGTCTCCTCCTCGTTGGTCTCCATCGTATAGAAGCGCTGGGGCTCGGCGGGATTACTGAAGAACAGTTCGTCCTCGCTTTGCGGCGTACCGATGCGGTGGTAGTAGATCTTGTGCCCTTCGTTCTTGACGCTGTATTCGTGTCCGTCGCCTTCCGGCGCGTCGTAGGCGCTGTAGTAGAAGCCGTCCCCGCGCCAGGCGGCCCCGGAGAATTTGGCCCAGAGGATATGGTCGTCCAGCAGTTTTCGGCTTTCAGTCTCCATTACATAGAATTCTTGCCAGTCGCTGCCGCTGCGGGAAATCGAATAGGCCATATAGCGGCAGTCGCGGGAGAAATAGATGCCTTTCAGGGCGACGGTACCATCCTCGGAGAGGGTATTGGGATCCAGCAGGACGCGCGGCTCGCCGTCCGGAGCATCCGCTTCGTAGAACACGCTCTGGTTCTGGAGCCCGTTGTTGCGGAACCAGTACCACTTGCCGTTGTTCTCGCGGGAGGGGAGCCCGACGCGCTCGTAGTCGCAAAGTTCGCGCAGCCGCGTCTTGAGGCCGGCCCTTGCGGGCAGATGCTTCAGATAATGCTCCGTGACACGGTTCTGCGCCTTGACCCAGGCGGCCGTCTCGTCGGAGTTGTCGTCTTCGAGCCAGCGGTAGGGGTCGGCGACCTTGACGCCGAAGTATTCATCGACCGTGTCGTCTTTGCGGGTTTGCGGCAGTTGCGGTGCGCAGGCCTGCCAGGAAAGGGATGCCATAGCCATCAGAATAGGGACAATAATCTTTTTCATAGGGCATAAAGGTAGCAATTTTTCCGGATTGGCCGCCTATTCCGCCGGGGATTTGCCTTTGATGAAGATGAGGGCCATCAGGGGCAGGGCGAGGATGGCCATCGTGGCGCTGATGGGGAGGTAGATACCGAAGTTGACGTACTGGACCACGAGGTAGGTGACCAGAAGCAGGCCCACGCCCATCGCGCTGCTGATCAGGTAGTGTTTGCGGATATCCGTGTCCTTGCAGATGAGGCGGCTCAGGTTGGGTACGCCCAGGGAGATGAAGCCGATAGGGCCGCAGATGCTCACTGCGCTGGTCACCAGGCACATAATGGCCAGCAGCAGAAGGGCTTTCCCGAGGCTGCAGATTTCAATCTCGCCCAGGAAATGACGGTTCAGCGTGCACGCTTGGGAGAGCGCTGCGCCCAGGCCTGTGGCGAAAAGTGCCAGGGAGAAGAGGATATCGCCCGTCGTCACCCCTTCCAGCCGGAAATTCGCAGCACCCCAGAGATAGTATTGCTTGAGCAGGTCGCCCGTGGGGGCGTTCGTCACGACGATTGTGCCGAGCGAGCCGATAAAGGTGCCGAAGAGGATGCCGAAGGTGATGAGTTGCTGGGTATTGACCTTCAGCGTCACGAAGAAGCAGACCAGGGTACAGGCCAGCGTGCAGATGAAACTGCCGATGGTGAGCGAACACCAGCCGGTCATCGTGGCGGCCGCGGCGCCCAGGCAGGCGGCGCTGCCCAGACCCAGGCTGTACACGTCGCCCAACTGATTGCGCCATAAATATTGCATCTGGATACCGCCCACCGGGAGGGCGATGCCTGCAAGCAGGACGTATAAAAGACTGAGTATCATATCAGAAACGGAATTGGGCCGATGCCATTAAATGGAAGCCGGGCATAGGGTAGCCCTGCACGATCTGGTAATATTGATTGAAAATATTGTTCAAGTTAAGGGCGAGGGACAGTTCCGGCGCACGGCTGCGGCCTTTCGGGGTCCGGAAACGGATGGTGCGGGCGAGCGAAACGTCCGTCGTGCTCCAGGGAGCGATGTAATAATCGTCGGTATTGGCCGTACGGGACCAGCGGCCGCCGGTAAGGACAGTATTCCAACTAAAACTCCACTTCCGCCAGAGGAGGGAAAAATCGACGGAGCCGCTGTGAAGCGGGATGTAGGGAATCTGGTTGCCCCAGGTGGCGCTTCCCGCATCGCTGTGGTCCACCGCCCGCTGAAAGGTATAACGCAGCGTTGCCAGCAGCGTCCAGTCGCCCCGGGCGTAACTCCCTTCCGCCCTGGCTTCCAGCCCGCCGATGTCCACCTTGCCGATGTTCAGCATCGTCCAGCGGAACTGCGACGCGGTGGGAATGGCGACGATTTTCTGGTCCACGCGGTTATAGTAGGGCGAAAGTCGCAGTTCTCCTGTCCAGGGCCCCGATGCTGCCTTGAGGTGCAGGTCGATCCCGGTCTGCAGGGCGGATTCCGGGCTCAGGTCGGAGTTGCCTATCGTCCTGTAATAGAGGTCATTGAAAGAAGGAAGCCGGAAACTGCGCTTGACGAAGGCGTCCAGCTCCAGCCAGGGAAGGGGAGCATAGAAAAGGCTGAGGGACGGCATCCAGGCGTCCCTGAACGCATTCTCCTTGTCCCAGGCTCCGCTCTGCGTACGCGTAAACCAGTCCCAGGCTCCCAGGTAGCCGATGTGCGCAGCGGCGCGGAATTTTTCCCAGACGAGCCGGGCGGCGAGCGCCCCGATGAAGCACAGCCGCTGCGGCGTTACGGACAGGCCCGCATCGGATTCCAGGGCGTTCCACTGCAGGTCTGTCGCCAGGTCCAGGGCCAGGTGCGACCAGGAGGGGACAAAGGAATGGACAAAAGACCCGTAAACGGACTGCTGACGGTAATGCAGGTCGTAGGGCAAGGCCGCAGGATTCTTTTCCGGATGGGTGTTGTAATGCGTATAATTATTGGCGTATTTGAAGCGCAGGGCGGTGGCGTAATGCCCGTTCCAGTCCTGCTGCCAACTTCCCTGTGCGGACAGATCCTGGTCCGCCTGCCGTTCGGCACTGAAGGGCAGGCCTGTGCCCTTTCGGATCACAGGTCCCGGGAAGCCCCTTTCGGAGCCGTAGCCATAGAGCCGCAGCCGCAGTTCCCCTCCGCGGACAGTGGCAAAAAGTTGCGTCTCGATGCGTGCGCTCATAATGTCGCTGTTTTCGCGCAGCAGCATCCCTTCATCGAAATAGGGGAATCTGTACTGCCCGTTACTGGCCAGGAACTCCGCGCTCGTGCGGAAAGCCAGCGCGCCCGCCGCCTGATCCCATTGGAAGGAAGGATTCACCGTGCCGAAGTAGCCGCCCCGCAGGCGTGCCAGGAAACTGAATCCGTCCGGCAGGACGGGCCTTTCGCTTTCAAGGTGGACGGATGCGCCCGAAATATATTCCTTGGCGCTCTGGAGCCGCCGGGCTTTCTGCCCGTTATAGAGCGATACCGTCCCCAGTCCGTCCGTGGAGAAGCGTCCGAGATCCACCTGCATGTTCTGGGCATTGTCCACCTGGATACCGTCGATGAAGATGCCGATATGCTCGCTCCCGAGGCTCCGAACATTCACGGTCTTGAGCCCGCCCACTCCGCCGTAGTCCTTGACCTGTACTCCGGTAAAGCGCCGCAATACGTCCGCCACGGCCTGCGGAACGGCCACGGCTTCCGATAATTTCACCTCTTCGGAGGCCCGGATGACGGGCAACTCCCTGGCGGCAAGGATGTGTGCGGCCGCCAGGGTGTCCGCTCCCTGTGCCTGCAACGGGGCGGACACGGCAAGCAGAAGAAAGGCTATGGCAGCGGCATTACGCACTACCAGAGGGCAAAGTGCCCGGGGCAGACGCCGGCGTTGACGCTCCAGCGTTTGCTGCCCTGCCTGTAAAGGCTGACGGTGCCGGGATTGAAATAATCGCCCGCATCGCCGATCAGGCAGGCATCGCTACTGAGCACGGTAAGGCCGTAAGGCGTTCCGCTGCCGATGGAGACCGGCCATTCGGAAACGGCGCCACCTTTGCATTTCCAGCCCTTCCAGGTCCGTTCCGTCGTGTAGAAATCGAATTCCTGTGCGTTGCCGATGCAGTACAGGGTGCCGTCGAACATCGCAGCGACGCTGACGTAGTCCCCTATATGGGTGACGGTCTCCTGCGCATCAATCCGATAGATGCCGGAATGGGTGCTGTAATAATCGCCGAGGCTGCTCACATAGAGGTCCGAACTGCCGTCGAACCAGACATTTTTCAGATTTACCTGCACTTCCAGCGTCTTTTCGAGGCTGAGCGAAGCGGTATTGATGATGCTGACGCTGTTGTCGTAGGCATAGGAAGGGGGGAGGGAACTGGCGATGCCGCCGGAGTTGGCGACATACAGTTTGCCGTTGCGCAGGGCGAGCCCTTCGGGCTGATAGCCGACTTCCACGGTCTTGCTGTCCAGCGTTTTGGTCTTGAGATTGATGCGATATACCCGTCCCTTGGGGTTGGAGTAATCCTTGATGGAATAGTCGCTATTGTATTCCGCATAGGCTCCGGCCCAGGAACTGACATAGGCGTAGTTGTCGTCAAAGGCGATGTTCCTTGGCGTGGGGATGGTGATGACGGCGATTTCGGTTTCATCTTTTGCCGAAAGTACCTCCACGATGCCGGAGTTGTTCACTACGATCCAGACCTCGTTTCCCCGTACGGCGATGTCGTTGCCAACGTCGCCCAGGCCCGCGCCCACATCGGGATTCATCTTTTTGAACGCGCCCGTGACGTAGGTTCCGTCAGACATACGGAGAAAGTCCAGCGTGGCGTTGTTGGCTCCCATGCCGCCTTCGTTCAGGACGAAGATCTTCTTCGCATCGGTCCCAAGACCTGTTACGTCCACTTTCTGCCCGTCCAGGTCGGCATCTTTAGAAGGTTGTACCACCGGCTCTACCGGATAAATGTCACACGCGGTAAACGCCAGCGCACCGCAAAGCAAAAGCAAGACTGCTTTTTTCATAGAAAGATAAGATTTACGTTTCCACCCGGACTTGTCCCCGAGCCCTGAAGTTAAACTTGACGGTGGCAGGTCTTCTGACTTCCCCGGGCTCCGGCCTTCTCGAAGCGCAATGGCTTCAATGGCGTTGGATTCGGAGCCGTTGGAGGGTTACACAGCTGCGGGCACAGTCCCGGATTCGCACCGGATTCCCTATTGGGCCCTGCGGGAAGACTCCCGGGAAGGGCACCACCGTCCGCTGCAAAATTAAGAAAAATATCCATAGAAATTTGGGATCGTGTTTTTGGAGAAATAAAAATTTGTTGTACCTTTGCCTTCCCTAATGGCTTTGGCATCACCAAACACCCGGGATTCAGGAGAGGTGGGTGAGTGGCTGAAACCAGCAGTTTGCTAAACTGCCGTACGGGTAACCGTACCACGAGTTCGAATCTCGTCCTCTCCGCAGTATTAATCCAACAAGGCTTGTAAATCAATGACTTACAAGCCTTGTTTCTTTTTCACTAACAAAAGCACTAACAAAAGTGGCCATATTCGCCCGTTTGAGTGAACTTCCGTATTAAAATATCTCAAGATGTGTAACCAGGCATCTGTCGGTACATTCTAAATGATGTCTTCCTGACCGTTCTCTCACGCACGCGCACGTTTGGATAGATTCGAGCATATCGCCCAGCAGATGAGCATCCGCGTAGACGGACAGGCAATCGTCCTTAACCACAACCCCTTCCTCTGTTACGGTGGCTCCTACCGCGGTGTCTGGCAGCTGTTCGGTCATGTCCACAGCGGGCCCTTGAGCAAGGACGGGAAGGATTTTCCCCGTCTCAGCATGCTCTTTCCCAGCCAATACGACGTGGGCGTGGACAACAACGGCTTCATGCCGGTTTCATTCGATGAATTAAAAGCAATCATCGGAACCGTAGCAATCTGGCGTTTCTAGCTTTCTAGAATTATAGAATTCTATATTTCTATATTTAAATATCTGGATATTTAGATATTTTTCTAGAAATATATACTAGAAATATATATCTGCCCACCCACCCGCTTCACACAGGCCTCCGCTGCCCGAAATCCTATCCCGAAAACCTTTCAAATAGTGCAAAATTTCGTTTTTTATCGTATTTTTGCGGAAATAAACTAACAATCGCCGGAGGAAATAAACTAATAACTGCCGGAGGGAATAAACTAATAATGGCAACTTTGCAGGAAAAATTGGCCCAGTCGCTGGCCGTACTGAAAGCCTGGCAGGATGAACATGAAGACAATCTGGTCATCCAGGGATCGCGGGTACTCGGTGAGGCACACACCAAACGATTGGTGGACAATGGCTATCTCCAGATGGTCATCAAGGGTTGGTATATCCCTTCCTCTCCGGGCAGTGAGGGCGATTCTACGGTATGGTATGTATCCTACTGGTCGTTTGTCACGGCCTATCTCGATAGTAAACTGGGGGAGGATTGGAGCCTGTCACCCGAATTATCGCTGTACTTCTACAGTGGCAAGAGCGTCATTCCCAAACAATTGATTGTTCGCAGCCCCAAGGCCTCAAACAATATTCTCTCCCTGCCATTCGGCACATCCATCTTGGATATCAAGGCGAGCGTGCCGAAATCGGTGGTGAAAGAACCGCGATACGGCGTTCGCCTGTATCCTTTGGTGCTATCTCTATTGATGGCATCGCCGGATTACTATCGGCGGCAGTCTCTGGAGGCCAGGACTTGCCTGGTCATGGTTCGGGATGTGTCGGCTATATCCGCCACTGCTATTGAGGGCGGGCATTCCACCCGGGCCGGCAGGGTGGCCGGGGCGCTTCGGTCCATCGGCCGTGAAGAAATGGCGGATTCGTTGCTTGCCACCATGCGCCAGGTTGGCTACGAAGTTACCGAAGAGAATCCTTTTGAGGAAAACATCCGGATTCCATCCACCACTGTCTCGCCCTACGCGTCCCGCATCCGCCTAATGTGGCGGAAAATGCGTCAGGTGGTTGTTTCATTGAAGGGAACGGCCGGTGTAGCCCCGTGCAAGGTGGACTTGCCGGAGGTCTTGTCCAATATGGACGCCACTTACATCAAGGACAGTTACAATTCCTTGTCTATCGAAGGGTACAAGGTAACGGAGGAGTTGCTGGAGAGAGTCCGCAGCGGCGAATGGGACCCCGAGAAGGGTGCACGGGACAAGGAGCAGAAGGATGCCCTGGCTGCCAGGGGATACTATCAGGCTTACCAAACGCTTCGAACTGCTATTGCGGACACACTTACCGCCGGAACAGATGCGGCCCTAATGTACATCAAGGGGCATCAGAATTGGCACTTTCAGTTGTTTGAGCCTTGTATTCGTGCCGGTATCATCAAAGCATCGGATTTGATAGGCTATCGTACACACCAGGTCTATATCCGGAATTCCAAGCATGTGCCGCTTAATCCGGATGCCGTCCTGGATGCCATGGAATCTTTGTCAGAAATGATGAGAGAAGAGCCCGATGCCATTGTCCGCGCAATCCTTGGACACTTCTTCTTCGTGTACATCCATCCATATATGGACGGCAATGGGCGCACGGCCCGTTTTACGATGAACAGCCAGCTGGTCACCGGCGGCTATCCCTGGGTGGTTGTGCCCCTGGAGCGCAGGGAGCAGTATATGAGTGCGCTCGAGAAAGCAAGTGTAGAGGAAGAGATTGGAGATTTTGCGAACTTTGTCCTGTCTCTAATCCAGGCTATGCGCTAACCCACCAGCTGCGCACAGGCTCCCGCCTGAATCATATCACGCACCTGTCAAATAGTGCGTTTTAGTTAGCCAAAATCGGCGGAGTATTGCAGTTTTGGCACAGTATTATCGCGGAGTATTGCAGTTTAATGAATGATTTTTGGCGGAGTATTGCATTTAAAGCGAAAAGCAACTATCTTTGTCGCCATGATTGACAAAAGAATCATAGAGCAAGTGCTCGCAGAACAATACGAAGAACTGAAGAAGTTGGCAAAAGTTCCCCTTGTCTCCAGGCCTGAAGAAGAGCTGGTAGATTTGAATAGCACAATGGCTCAGGTGGTCATCGGAGTGCGTCGAAGCGGTAAGTCAACGCTTTGCTACAGCCTGTTGAAAAACAAGAATCTGAAGTTTGCCTATGCCAACTTCGATGATGAGCGTGTCATCGGGATGGCTGCAACTGACCTCAATACTGTCCTTGAGGTCTTGTATGTTATCTACGGGGATTTCGAATATTTGTTCCTGGATGAAGTCCAGAACATCAATGGCTGGCATCTTTTCGTGAACCGGCTACTGCGCAGCCGTATGCACATTCTCATCACCGGTTCCAATGCGAAACTCTTGAGCGGCGAACTTGCCACCCATCTGACTGGGCGGCATGACGAAATCAAACTCTATCCGTTCTCATTCAGGGATTACTGTGTTGCGACCGATACTGACAGGAACTCGCCGACAACCAGAAACGTCGCCTTCCGCCGGGCTGCTTTCGACAACTACATTAAGCAAGGCGGATTCCCGGAGTTGCTTCATCGGAAAGACAAGACAGGATACATCACAACGCTTGTTGAAAACGTTCTCAAGCGTGATATCGAGCAGCGCCACAAAATTCGTTATGTCCACGCTTTCGAGCGTCTTGCGCACCACTTGCTGAATGTTGCCCCATATGTCGTTGTTGAAAAGGACTTAGCAACAGAACTGGAGATTAAGTCCAGCCACACGGTGGGGAATTATATCGATTATCTGAAGGAAGCGTACCTCCTCGTAGGACTGCAGAAGTATTCCCAGAAGAGTCGTCAGCGCATCTATGACGAAAAAGTCTATGCCGTTGACGTGGCGCTTATGGATGTCAGGGCAGACGCCTTCGCAGGGGAGAATCTCGGCTGGCGTTTGGAGACAATTGTGTTCATCGAACTCATGAGGCGGACCCGGCCCAAAGAACAGGATATCTTCTACTATAAGAACGATAAAGGCCTTGAAACCGACTTTGTCGTATGCAAGGGTAACAAGGCCGTGGCGCTTTACCAGGTCTGCTACGATATGTCTTCTGAAAAGACCAGGAACCGTGAGATTAACGGCTTACTTGCAGGCTCCAAAGCAACCCGCTGCGACAACTTATATATTATCACGGATTTCCAGTACGAGACCATTACCAAAGAGGGGAGAACCATCCATGTAATACCGGCCTACGAGTGGACGCTCCAAGATTGTTGAGCGCACTGGAGGGCCGATTTAGTTTCGTATAGCGGGCTAAAAGCATCGATTTTTGATGTTTTTAGCCCATTATCCGATATATTTCAATTTATAGTTTCACCACATAGACAAAGTCGCTATCCTCGGAGTTGCCGAGAAGATCTTTCCAGCGGATGGTGTAGCCGTTGTTAAGGCCTCCGATCGTGGCGGCTTGCTTCATAATGTCAAGGTTCTTGTCGAAAAGGTCCTTGGAAGCGGCAACGTATGTGGCAATCTCGTCATCCTTATCGCCCGATGTGTGGCCCTCCTTTTGCGTGAAGAAGTAACTGTTGGTCCAATAGTAATCGGCCCCCAGACGGCTGATCAGATAGTCCTCGGTGTCCTTGCTGTAGGGTTCCAATGTCATAGCCCATTGTTGCTTGTACTGAGGAGGCGTGACGATGTCATAAGTCCAGGTCGATGTAACATCAGGCCCGAAATAAATCTCGTGTGTCTCCCAGTTACCCCACCATAAGGTTACCCATTCATCCTTCGCATTGAAATTACCCTCCAGGTGCACGACGCCTTTTCCGAAAGCCGGTACACTCCATATCCAGGCCTGATGCAAAGTACAGGTGTTCTTCAAAATGGAGGCCGCCAGGTCATGCTCCCCGATGTCAAACGTTTCCCAATGGGTGCACGGACGGCTTCCGGTGTAGGTCCAGGAGACTTTCCCGTTTGTCGTCAGGTTTGCCGTAGCGGTCAGGTCAGGGCTGAATTTGGCCACGGAAGTGCCCCAGGAGAGACCTATCGATGCCGAAGCCGAGGGACCGGAAGTACCACAGCCCATACTGCCCCCCAGGGACATACTGAAGTTTTCGGTGACGGTAGCACCTCCGGAAGTTGAATTCTCCGGGTCATAGCCCACGACCGTAAGGGGTTGCTGTGCATCGTTCGTCAGGTTGTTTTCTATACCGATGTAATGCATATAGGGTCCATAGATATAAGGCGCCGAAGAATCTGGATCCTGCCCGGCGTCTTCCTGGGCCTTCCTCCAGAGATCCCAATCCTTTGATACTTCCGTCCAGTCTTCTTCATTCTCGGGTCCGCAGCCCAGTTCATTGTTGTAGGCCGTAATCTCTTCTTTGATACAGTAGAAATCCCGATTGTCGTCTCCAAAGGAATGCGCCTTCCAGATGTAGTACACCAGGGAAATGTCGTGGTAAGTCCCCCAGCCCGATTTGTCTCCGGTCTTCACATACAGATCGATACCCATATCCAGGGTGATTTCCTGAGCCGAGCACAGGTCCTGGAGCGCTTGCTCCACGTCATCGTTCCTCCGGGATTGCAGACTGACGGGGGCGGCAGGCCCCTGCAGCCAATCTACCAGTTTGTCGATTCGCTTGCCCATCAGGTAATCGTTGGATACGACATTCTCCGGCCGTTTGAAAGAGAAATAGGTCTTTCCACGCTTGACGATCATAAGCGCTATAGGCTGGTCTTTTTGAGGGAGTGTAGGCATATCCACCGTTCCTCCCAGAATGTTGGAAAGCCT
>JAEEGL010576010.1_pt1 | contig 18153 bp, 15 predicted proteins | sample 9134231 | NCBI WGS metagenome assembly JAEEGL01 (sample SAMN16246548, study PRJNA631951) | gut metagenome | biome: gut microbiome; feature: rumen; material: fiber-attached | host: Bos | place: Iran: Karaj | collected 2018-10 | reverse complement strand
ATTTTACCCATAGTAATTCCTTTCAATCTTGTTACTTCTTATTTAATGCTTAATCCTTCTTTAAATGCCTTTCCTACAATATCTCCAATTACTCTATATGAATTAGATGTCATGTCATAGGTAACAAAATTAATCTTGCTAGAATCAACTTTGCCATTCTCATCTATATATTTTTCATCGCAATTTACATTCACTACTTTTCCAATTAAAGTGCCTTCTTCAAAAGACTTAACTTTACATTCAAGTGTCAAAGGATATTCTTCAATAATTGGAGCATCAACAAACTTAGATTTAGTAACATGAACACCAGATTTTGAAATCTTGTCTTCTTCATTACCTGACACAATTCCAAAATAATCAGAAATTGTAACAGTCTCTTTTGTAGCAAATGAAACCGTAAATGCTTTCTTAATCTCTAGATTGTCTGTAGTTTTATGCTTAGATAAAGAAATAATAATTTCTCCATAATCATATATTCCTCCCCACGCAGCACTCATAACATTAGCATTGTCATTTTCATCATAAGTACCAATCATAAGTACTGGTAAAGGTAAAAATATAAGTTCTTTTCCTAAATCCTTTCTCATAAAAAACCTCCATTCATATCCTTATAGTAAGATTATATAGTGTCAGCACATTGTTTTCAATAAAAGTATGATATAATGTAGTGAATACATAGTAATCGCAACAAATTATGTAACCATATATAAGAAAATCTGAGGTGAAAAACATGAGACAAACTAGAATGTATGTTGATTTAAAAGAATTCAATGAAAACATTAGAAAGATTAAAGAATATGTTGGTGATAAAACATTATTACCAGTTATAAAAGCAAACGGCTATGGTACGTATGTAAACAAAGACCTGGACACGTTGAACCAATTTGATATAGTAGGCGTGGCAATTGTGGACGAAGCAATAGAGATAAGGAAACTAGGATACAAAAAAGATATATTTGTACTTAATCAACCTTTTGCTGATGAAATCGAAGATATACATAGATATGATATTTCAGTCGGAATTAGTGAAATCACTTTCATTAAAAAGGTGATTGAAGGAAACACAAAAATAAAGGTACACCTAGAAATTGAAACTGGAATGAATAGAACTGGTATAAAAGAACAAGACTTAAAAAAGATAATTGACCTTGTTAAAGAAAGTCCAAATTTTAAAGTCGAAGGTGTTTATACGCATTTCTCATCAGCCGATTTTGATGATGAATATACTAAAAAACAAATAGAAATATTTAAAAGAGCTGTACCTATCGTCCTTAGTGAATTTAAGAATATAAAGTATATACACTCCTCTGCTTCAAATGGTTTACTAAATTATAATGATGGCGTGTCAAATACAGTAAGACCAGGTATTATCATGTATGGCTATGAGCCATATGATAACGGACTTGAAAAAATCAAAACAAAGCCAATATGTAAATTAGTTTCAAGAATTTCTTATTTAAAAGAACTAGATGCAGGTGAATCAATAGGTTATTCTAGAAAATTCATCACAAAAGAAAAAATGAAAATTGCAACAATTGCAATCGGATATGCAGATGGCATTAGGCGAAACCTTACTAACAAAGGATTTGTAGTTATAAGAAATGAAAAAGTTCCAATTGTTGGTGGCGTATGCATGGATAGTTTCATGGTAGATGTTACAAGCATAAAAGATGTTTCTGTTGGTGATGAAGTATATATTTGGGACAATGATAAACTTACCGTAGAGGAAGTAGCAAAGCTTAGTGATACAATTAATTATGAGGTTATTTGTGATATATCAAATAGAGTGCCAAGAATATTTATAAGATAACAAAAGGCGATGAGATTTACTCATCGCCTTTTTATATAAATACTTCAGCATTATTTCCAAAGTTCTGGCTCATATACAGCACCTACGAACCAAACTTCGCTTGTATCAACATCTCTAATAATGAACAAGAATGGCTTATCTATTCTTATAACCTCCGGAAGTTCGACAAATGAAACGCTTTTTGCTGAAATCGTAAAGGCTGTTACCGCTGCCGCATCAACACCACTTTCTTTAAAATCAATACTTGCTTTATGAAGTGCATTGCTTACATACAAATCAGGTGTATGACTTTTAATCATTTTGCTAAAATCAGCACTACCCGTAAATGCTTCTTCAATTCCAAGTTTATTTAGGTCATCTACAAACTGATCAAGACCATATTCAAATTTAAATCTAGGAATGTATAAATGTGCTATTTTTGTTGGCTTATTTAGCTTTGAAAGAACATTATTTAAACCACTTTGTTTTAGATTTTTAATATAATTTGATAAATTAGAATTTGGCATAATAGCAATAAATTCTAGTTGAACATCATCATACTTTTTAAAGTTCATAGACACTGCTGTAACACTATTATCAACATAATACTTGTCACTGCGACTATTCAAGTCTCTATCCATAGTCGCAACTCGAATTATATTATTTGCTGTTTTATAAAAATCTCCTGCTCTAGTACTTCCTTCTATAAATTTAGTTTGCCAATCCATTTTAATAGCCAGAGCATTACACAAAACCATTCTTAAATTTGGAACTCTTAAGAATTCATCTGGAATAGCATTATTAAGGATGCCTAGTGTTTTGTCACTAACCCAACTGTTTATGTTGTTTGCATTCTTAAACTTATCTAGAATTAAGTCCGCATTATACTTATTCATAAGTGTTTCTTTATATTCGTTACTAATCTTAGAAGAATACGTATCCAAAATAAATAGGCCATTTGCAAGAGAAAGTACATTATCGATTCTTTCATATTTTGTTAGGTTTAAGTTTCCAACAAGAGCATCAATCTCAGCTTTGGTATTTGCCTCTGCACCTTCATCAAGCATCTTCAAAGCATATTTGATAGAAAGTGGACTATATACCATGTTTTTAGTACCATTATCTTCAAATTTTAAGAAAGATAAGTCTAAGTCTTTTGCCTGCGGATTAGTTGTTGGAGCAGGTGTAATTGAGCTTCCACTAAATATAAACTTAGAAACATTATTACCTGATGACCTTATATTCGAAACATTTGTCTGGTGATGATCAAAACTAAATGTTACATCTGGGCATCTTTCTATAGAATTAGAGAATTTATATGCTTCAATAACTTGTTTTGCACTAAATGTATATTCTTTTCTTAAGTGCCAATTAAGTTCATTACCATTGATATCTTCATCTATAAATACCCATGGAACAGTAGATATTTGATACTTACTACCTGCAAACATTAATGTCGTCCATGAATTATTTGCTGATAATCTTATGGTTTCATCTTCTTTTAAGTATCTACTAAATGAGATAGAAAATGTATCGTTTTCTCTCAATTCTGTTGGAATATTATACTTAATTGTAAGTGAGCTATCATTTATCTCACTATCTTCAAAAATATACTTTGACTTAAAAGAAATCTCATTATCAGCACTACGCTTAGGATCTTCATCATAAAAATGTCTAGAAGCCTTAATAGTAATAGTTATCTCTGGATTTGTTCTTAAACTCTTATCTTCAAAAATCTCAGCTATTGCCTTTCCAGTAAGCACAAATTCATCTTTAGAACCAGGTACGCCATCAGGTCCCAAATACATGTCATTAACTCCATTTGATACAATAACATCAACATCTGATCTTTCTGGAACCAGCTTTCTAAATCTAAATGTGAATGAGTCATTATATCTAATTTCAGATGGAATTTCCTGAGCAAGAATATCAGGTGCATCTCCTTCTCCAGTATAAAGTGTTAATTGTGGTTCAGGAGTAATAACTGGCCTTGGAGTTGGAGTGACAACTACAGGTGTTGCGGTAGGTGCAGGAGTTTTGGTTGCAACTGGTTCTTGCGTTGGAGAATTAACGTTCATTTTTGTAATTCTCAAAAGTAAAGTTGCAGCTTGAGCTCTTGTAAGGCTACTCTTTGGAGAAAATCTAGTATTAGAAACTCCGTTCATAAGCCCAGAAGTATACATATTATATACAGCGTCTAAATATGATTTTGATATCTCGTTTTTATCCGATAATTCAAGTTCATTATATATATAGTACTCTACATAATCTGATGTGTTGTCAGAAATATTTGGCACAGTGATATTTACCTTAAAACCATAATAATCATTTAGGACTTTTGCAACTTCTTCTCTTAATATTGGCCTAGTAGGATAAAAATATGCATATCCATCAGCGCTATCCATGATAGAATATCCTACCAATTGAATAGCAGCATAAGACCATCTTCCACCAACTACATCATAATAGTATTGCACATTTCTTATATCTGCTTCTCTTTTATCAACATTGTATACCATTTGAGCAAATTCTTCTCTTGTAACTTCTTTTTCTGGTTTAAACGAACCATCCTCATAGCCTCTAACAAGGCCCTTCTTCTGCATCTCAATAATAGAGTTATAAGCCCAATGTGAAGAATCTACATCTGTAAATGCAAAAGAATAAGATAATGCAAACATAAATGAAATAATTGCTATAAATACTATAAATTTTTTTGTCATAGAATCAGTCCTCCTATAATTCCATTAAATTATACATTAAATATAGTATAAAAACACTACTATTGTATATTTTTATAAAAATTGCTTTTTTTAATCAGTTTATTTGCAGGTTTTTCAATTAAATACGTTGTAATTACTCCTACAATAAGAGAAACAGCTATAACAACAAGCGTATACTCTACTTTCCATTTTTCATTTCCAGCAATGTTAGGTAATTCTTCGCCAGCCCAATAAGGTATTTTATTTGCTTTTAGTTCCGTTCCTATAAACTGGTGATAAATATATAAGTTATATGAAATTGCAGCTAAGAATCGCATTATTCGATTATTGAAAAAGAATCTAAAGCATCGAAAAGCAAAAATGGTACTTAATATAATAGCTAAATAATAAAAAGATAATAAATATCTGAAATCAACTTGCCATTTAACTTCATTAGAGTAACTCATTCGAAAACTGCAGATATTCTCAAAGCAAGCAAATAGTACAATCATCAAAATAGATGAAATAATCGCTAAAACTTTATTTTTCCTATTATACTTATTTGATATCTTCATATAAATGTAAGCCCCAAGCATACCATTTGCAAAAACTGGCAAAAAAGTAATAGTATGATTAGAGAAAACAGAAAATCCATTAGACTGAATCTGATTACTAATAATAAAGCACCCTATAAGTCCAATAACAGTCATAGTTAAATATGTAACAATAGGCTTTTTTAAAAAAGCTTTTGCCAAAAAAGGAAATACTAAGTAAAGCTGCATCTCCACGGCGACTGTCCATAAAACTCCTAGAATCTTAGTATTAACAATAATATCCGGAAATAAATTATGAATGAATAACAAATGAGTAAAAATGTCTTTAAAGCCATCAGCAAACGTTGAATATCCTCCCCTTGGGAAAACAAAAAATACCAAAATAACAATCATTGCAAACAAATAAGAAGGAACTATTCTAGCTACTCTATTTATATAAAACTTTTTTGTATTAGGAATTGGTTCATTATAGACTTTACTTCTTGCATAAGGTAAAAATAAGCAAAACCCAGATAGTAGAATTAACGCATCAACTAATATAGAACCATTTCTAACCAAGAAATCAAGGCTAAAATTTCCTATACTAGGCGAAAGCCATGACTGCTGCCAAGTATGATAAGAAAAAACAATTATAATAAACAAAGCTCTTAAGCCATCTAATTCTTTTATATATCTTGCCTCAAATTCAGTGTTATTATCAAGCTTAAATTTTTCTTTAATGTTCTTAAATATTGCACCTATTTTTTCGATTGATATCACCTCTTTTGCAATATTAATTATAACACAAATAAAGCAAAAAAATGGGCACTTTTTAAGTGCCCAAAATAAACTATATTTTAATAATTCTTTCCCAAGGCAAATCATCTTTTCCAAAGTGTCCATAATTTGTTGTTTTAGTATAAATAGGTCTTTTTAAGTCTAAAGTGTTAATTATTCCTAAAGGTGTTAAGTCAAAATTAGAACAAATAATATTTATTATATCATCTTCAGGGATTGTATTTGTTCCAAAAGTATTAATGTAAATAGATGCAGGTCTGGCAACTCCTATAATATAGGCAATTTGAATTTCACATTTTTTGGCATAGCCATTGGCAACTATGTTCTTGGCAATATATCTTGCCATATATGCACCACTTCTATCTACTTTTGAAGGATCCTTTCCAGAAAAAGCTCCACCACCATGGTGTGCATGGCTACCATATGTATCTACGATAGTTTTTCTTCCTGTTAAACCAGCATCCGCCAAAGGCCCACCAGTCACAAATCTGCCTGTAGCATTAATAAAATACTTAGTTTTGTCATCTAATAATTCAGGAGGAATTACTTTCTTGATGACTTTTTCCATAACTTCTTTTCTTAGTACCTCAACTGACTTAGTGTCTTTGTGCTGAATCGCTATAACAATACATTCAATTCTTTTTACATTATCGTTTTCATCATATTCAACCGTAACTTGAGACTTTCCATCTGGCCCAATGTCAAGAATATTTCCATTTTTCCTTGCATCAGTCAAAGCTTTTGTAAGTGCATGAGCATAGAAAATTGTAGCAGGCATATAATTTGGCATTTCAGAACATGCGTAACCAAATACCATACCTTGGTCTCCAGCTCCCTCAGCTAATGCGCTCTCATGTGAGGCTTCGGCCTTAGCATTAATTGCAGTTCTATGAGCAGACAATAAGGAATCCATAACTGAAGTGGATCTATCAATATTCGATGCTCCAGATGCCTTAAAATCATTTTTAATTTCAAGTGAATTGCTAACTCCCAAGTCTATATCACTAGATTGCTTAGAAATCCTTATTTCAATTTCGCAGTCACGGTAAGATATGTCCACGTCTCCAAAATATCCAATATTATAGATAGTTTTTCTAACGATTTGAGTTAATTGTTCATTAGAAAATCCAGCTTTAGAAGTAACCTCGCCAGTGATGAATATTTTGTTCTTTCCTGCAGCAGTTTCTATTGCAACTCTTGACTCTTTATCTTGCTCAAGGTATGCATCTAATAGTGTATCAGATATCAAATCACATAATTTATCTGGATGACCTTCGGTAACACTTTCTGATGTAAATAGTTTTTTCATTTTATTCTCCTTTCAGTGTATATAATATGCTAATATAATTATTCATAAATACTAATATCTAGCACTTCGCCTTCAAATCCACTTATTGATAACTTCCCATCCATTCCACTAAAAACAACTGGAAGTACTCTACTATATCCATTTGTCTCAATACTAAATGCGTATTGTGGTGTTGTGCTTTCATAATTGTCATATATAAAGATAAACGGTTCATTAATAGGCTCATCAAAATAAGGAGAAGTATTTAAACTACCACTTTCATCAATAGTGCAATCGCAAATATTTAAAACTACATATTCGTTTTTTGGTATTACTACAAGCTTACATTTATAATCAGCTTCATTACTAAAGTCACATCTTAAAAGATCATCAGAAGTAATATCCTCCTGAAAGTACTTTTGAAAAAGTGATTCTTCTGTGTTATCTGTTAAATACCCAATCGCCAACAGTTCGTTATTGGCAAAAAGCGAATCTCTATCTAATAAAACTTGTTCACTTATATCAGTAGGTGCGTAGTAATCACCACTATATCTTTCAACTTTTGAATTATTATCATCACTATTAAAACATGAGCATAAAATAGTAACACAAATAACCAAAATAACTATAAGACCAATTTTCTTCATATTTACCCCCAAACAAATATCATTCCTTTATGTTTTTTTCTCTTATATAAGACAAAATGGTTGCTACAATAATAATTATCTCAAATACAATACTTGCAAAAGAGTAATATATTATGCCATAGATTAGCCAACAAATGGCAGCCACAAGTCCGACTATTCTGATAACATTCTTGTTATCTGATAGAAGTGAGCCAATTATAAAGCATGTTGCAATTATAGGGAATAACTCTTTATATGTAAATTGACTATTAGTAATTAACATAACAGCAATACATGCAGAGAATAAAAATATAAATAGCAACGTAGCAACAAGTTTCTTTTTATTTAGCTTATACTTGTCGTGCAAAAATATAACAGTGTCAGACACAATACAAACAATATCACATATTGCCCCTCCTATACCTGCTAACAAATAAAAATGTACTGCAAGAAAACAATTTGATACTATTTGTACTAGCAATAATTTTGCCTTATCTTTATTAAAATAACTATTAGCCAGAAAGAAATATCCCATAGCCCCTATAAACTGGATAACAGCTTCATTGATTTCCATATAATCCTTCCCTTTCGAATTTATAGGACGCCCCTATATTGCAAGCGTCCTAGTTAATGCCATATCTAAAAAGACTTATAACCTTCATCTTCATATACTGCTAACGAATCCCACCAAAATTCATATCCACTAGTAGAATACAGTATCTCATATATTCCATCATTATTTAAATCAACAACTTCTAAACTATATGTAAAAGTATCTCCTCCAAATAGATTCTCCGGCTCGTCATTCCTAATGTAGCAGTCTTTAACAATGCTTAATTTACCATTAATTCTTGTAAGAATCATAGAGAATCCGCCATACTCAATTAACTTCTGGGTAGCTTCCCAATAATCGCTACCATTAGAATCTCTTAAAATTGTAGCATCATCAGATACTATGACAAAAATATCATCAAATACATTATCGTGGTTCAAATCGAGTCTATAGTAGCTGTCTAATGAATATTCAACGCCCTCTTTAATTCCATTCTTTTCGCATTGCTCTTTAACGAATTCCACAACTTCTTCAGGAATAGGAATCATTCGCGATTCGTTTTCAAATCTTAAAGAATAATCCTCATTAAAAGCAATTAAATTACTAACGTTATCTTTTCCATCATAATTTACACCATCAGCAAGCATAGTAACAGATGAGATTTGAATATCATTAAGATTAACTGTATTAGTATTATAAAGCTTTTCATCAAGTTTATTAGGCAGTTCAAAAATATAACCATCATCATCTACTACTGAAGCAAATGAACCTAAAACATTGTCTGTGGTCGTACCAGTCTCGTCATCATGTTCTGTTGCTTGCCCGACATAAGAAAAACCATTATATCCACCACCAAGAGATAACTTTATATTGGTAGATTTATACTTTTTATATTTTGTACTATACAAAGTATAATGATCGTTATCAAAAATATCCCCTAATCTAATATCCTTTGGTGCTTCCCACTTTCCATCTTGAAAATATCCAACAAATGAATTCTTGAAGAAATAAAGTGTTGGCTTACTAGCAGTTTCAGTTTCTTCTAATACTTGTTTATCATAATCTTTAGAATTAGTTTCTTGATCGCCTGAATTTTCGATTACTTCATTTTCACCAGAGTCTCCACTAATTTCTCCTGATGTATCAATAATTTCATTAATTGTTACTTCATTCTCTACACTTGGTGCTGCAGTAGTTGTAGGCACATTGGTTGCTTCTACTTGAGTATTAGAAATAGGAGTATTATTTACTTTTCTTTGTCCATCATTTGTAGCTCTAATTAGAAAATAAGTAGTTGCAATAAGAGATATTAATGCTACAACAATGATTAATACTACTGTTTTCTTCATAATCATTCTCCTTTGTCTTATGTATATTATAGTTTTATATCGAGTTTACAAGCATTATTCATTGCATATTCAGATACCTGCTCAAAGTTTTTATCATAATTATAACGTTTTCTTCCAAATGTCATCCACATTTGAGACCAACTCATACCATCATCTAGCATTTTATAAACATCAGGATCGTGAAAATTCAGCTTATTCCTAACATCAGTAAGGTCTACAGCTTCATCTTCATCATATAATTTGCACTGAATATCGCATTCTAGTTTATCAATATGGTATGCAAAATCCGCTTCCGGGGTTTTCCTTTCATCAAATTCAAGTATTAGGCTTCGAATGTCTTCTTTTATAGCAAGATTTTCTGTAATTTTATAAACGGCTTCATGACCTATCTTCTTCTTTTCTTCTTTGCTTATTTGAAACATCGTCAAATCACCAATTAGAATCTCTTCCAGTTCATGTATTGCAAGCATATAAAGCACTTTCTTAATATCTATGTTATATTCGAACTCAGAGTACATTGCAATAGCAAGCATTTGAGCCCCATATATGTGCTCTGCAACACTTTCAATCCTATCTTTATTGACGTGCCAGTCCTTCCAGCCTGTCCTAATAGTATTTTTTAGTTTATTGCATAAGCAATAAAATTCTATAACGTTTTTCGATTTATCCATATAAAATCCTTTAATACTCTTATTTCATTAGTTAATGTTATCATACAATATATTAAACTTCAACTTTATAGTAAACAAATCTTTATTTTAAATATGATTTGATAAACCCTAGAAATAATGCTATTATTTACGTGTAGATTTAGAATTGTAGGTTACATAATTCAACTAGAGTGGAGGACAAAAATGGAAAAAATTAAAAAATTTAGACTTGAGATTTCTTTATTCATTATTGATGCAGTTGGAATGATTCTTGAACTCGTTGCCTCAAGAATATTATCACCATATTTTGGAAGCACAAATATTGTTTGGACTTGTGTTATAGCAGTAATACTATTAAGTTCAAGCATTGGTCACTACTATGGAGGTCAAATTGCAGATAGTACAAACCAAAAAAGAAGATTAAATATAATTCTTACGATAGCTTCTTTTTTAATACTATTAATTCCAATTACATCAGATTTTTTAATATCATCAATAGTTAATTCAATTAGTAATGTAAAAATTGGCGCTATTATCGCTACATGCTTATTATTTTTATTTCCATCAATTATGCTAGGTTTGGTTTCACCTATTGTGCTAAAACTAAGGCTTGCAAATCTTGAAGACGCAGGAAAAACTGCAGGAAGAATAAGTGCATTCTCTACATTAGGAGCTATACTAGGTACAGTTACTGGTGGTTTTCTATTAATACCAAATCTGGGTTGTATAAATATTCTATTTATATTAGCAATGGTAATATCACTAGTAAAATTTATTGTTGGAACGGAAATAAAAGAAAAAGATAATATTATTAGTTTGATTATCATATTATCTAGCATTATATTAATTTTCTCATACTCAAAAATACAAGAAAACAATGCGACAAAAATATTAAACGGTGAGGAAAATATTAGCCTAAGTTATGATACAGAATACGATAGAGCAATAATATATAATTATAAAGACAATACCAGACTTATTAAAGTTGGCAGGGGTGCCGAATCTGAAACGTACACAGATGATAGAAAGTATGAGCCGGGTACAGACTATATTAAAGGAATTCGAGATATAGTTAAACAACAATCAAATATTAATAACACTTTAATGATAGGCGGAGCTGGCTATTCTTTTCCAAAATCATATATAGCCGAAAATCTCGGAGAAAGTATAGATGTTGTAGAAATTGATGATAGGTTAACGAATATGGCCTATAAATATTTTTATTTAGATGACCTTACAAAAGATTATAATCTAAAAGAATCCGATAGATTAAATATTATATGCGACGATGGCAGAATGTATTTAAATAAAAACGAAAAAAAATATGATGTTATAGTTAACGACACTTTTTTAGGTGAATCTCCTGCTAAAACGCTTACGACAATAGAAGCTGTATCAAGAATAAAAAAATCATTAAATGATAATGGAATTTATATTACAAACATTATCAGCTCACTAGAAGATAAAAATAGTAAGTTTTTAATGGCAGAAGGACATACAATTAGTAAATTATTTAAATATACATATTTTCTACCAATTGCATACAAATTTGAGGATAAAAATGAAGAATTAAATAAAACCACTATACGAAATATTTTAGTTATTGCAAGCAATAACAAAATAACTAATATTGATGGGGCTTATGAACCAGAATTTGCTAAAAATGAATTAATACTAACTGATGATTACTGTCCAGTAGATACCTTAGCATTTTTTGAATAAAAAAAGGACTGACATTTTAAAATGTCAGTCCTTATATATTATCTTTTTGCTAGTCTTTCTGTATACATAAAATCATTAATCATGTCTGCAATTTCCATACCATGTGAATACAATTGTTGTACTGATAAAATGCCATTCATTTTTAATTGTTCAAATGATGCTGGCTTATACATTATAAGCTTATCTAATTCATCATTATCAAATATATTACTTTCAGCAACATTTAATTTATAGCTTTTATACTTTCTAAATTGTTCAAGCAATTCTTTAAGAGTAACAGGTTTAACCTCATTATTATTTGAATCGTCTTCAGCTATAGCTTCATCATGCTCTTTAAGCATTCTATTAATGTTCTCAATATGGTTTTGCTTTACTTCATCAGATACTTGAGAATATGGGAACAATGCTTCTTGAAGTCCATTTACCTCTCTAAAAGAAATAATCATTTCAGAATTATCTAATAATTCTTTAACTAACATAGGTAAATACGCCTTATTTATAACATATGTATCATTTTGAGTTATTCTACCACATGATAATCTACATTTATCTGAGAAAACAACTATAGAGTAAATTGGTAAATTATCTGGAACATATTTTTTTAATGTAGCCACATGATTTGCATTTTGCATAACTGGATTATAAAACTTTATATTAACTTGAGTTCCTAATTTTTGTGTCCAGTAAAAATCTTCTTCTCCACCAGAAATATATCCTTCATAATTCTTACTCTCGATTACAAATAATCCCTTTGGAGTTAAGAATAATAAATCAATTTCTGAAGTTGAATCATCTTCTTTTGGCAAGTATAGATTAAATAAGAACTTGCCTCCGAATTGTTCATAAGCCTTTAATTTTGAATATACACTATATTCTCCATAATCACCTTTATTGCTAATTAAATCTTCATATTTTTTTTGCGTAAATACAAAATATGAAGTTCTGTGGTAATTATCTAATTTTTCTTCTTCTTTCATCCTTTGTATTTGATCATCAGCATAAATTGCTATTGCAGCGCCGACGATAATAAGTAATAAACTAACAAATACAACCATTTTTTTACTTCCTTTTTTCAGATTTCAAACTGTGCATGAAGTTTACCATAATTTGGTTAACTTTTCAATAGAATTCTGTAAACTTCCCTAAAAAGTCCGAAAAATAAGCAAAAAAAGAAAGCCCAAAGACAATTGTAAATTCAACGTCTAAAGGCCTTCTATATGGTGCTCGAGACCGGAATCGAACCGGTACGCCCTTTTATAGGCGCAGGATTTTAAGTCCTGTGCGTCTGCCAGTTCCGCCACTCGAGCAAAAACAAATGACAAGACTTATGTTATCATCTTGTCATTTAAAAGTCAATATTTTAAGAAATATTTTATCTATTTTTTCTTTGTAATTGGAGCAACCTCAACGCTTGGATACGTTGGTACAGTAGTGCTTAATGAATTGTACTTGTAATCAAAACCACTATTATTATCCCAATTTCCATCTTGATCTCTAAAGCAGAAATTTAGGTCTGCGCCTGTAGGAATAGTAACTTCGGTCTTGTAGCAATATTTAAGCTTCCTCATTTTGCACTCAGAAACTCCTTCCCATGCCTCACCAATACCATAATGAAGCCAAATTGTCTTAGCTCCATCAAGTGTTCCATTATATTTTAAAGTAATACATTCTTCTTTTGGTCTTCTTCCCATTTTTGTCTCTCCTTAAAATAAAAATTTATTATTTCAACTTATTTTTATTTTAATCTAACAAAAAATTAATTTCAATAATTTTTTTCTTGTTTTTATTAAATTTTTGTTACTAAAATTTTAAAAAAATGAGGCAAAATTTTGCCTCATTTTTTATTTTTATTATTTTGCAAATGTATCTACACTTCTATTAAGAATTAATAAAGATTGTTCTCTTGTAGCAGTACCTTTAACGCCAAATTCATTGTTTCCTAATCCTTTAATAATTCCCTTGCCTGACATGAAGTAGATTGAGTCCTTGCTCCATGAACTCATATTGCCATCATCAGCAAATTTTTCAACTTTATTTAAGTCAACCATAGTATCAATTCCAGCTTTTAATAATGCTCTTGTCATCATTGTAGCCATTTGCTCTCTTGTTATTTCACTATCAGGTTTAAATTCAGTTTCAGAAACACCATTTGTGATTCCTACTTTGTATGCTTTTAAAATCTCTGTATCTTTTGTATCTTTGAATGGATTTTCTTTCTCTGCTTCTGCGGCCTTACCGCTAACCTTCTCGTATAGTCTTACAGCAACATAAGCAAATTCTTTTCTTGTTATATTCTTTGTTAAATCTTCTTTGTTGAATAATGTAGGAATAAGCCCTGCATTATTTGCTTTATCTAGCTCGTCTAATGCCCAGCTTGAAGCACTAGCCCAAACTATCTTTTCTACTGGTTTTGCTGTAACCTTTGGCTCTTCAGTAACTTTTGGTGTTGCTGTTGGCTCTTTTGATGGTTCTGGAGTAGCTGTATTTGGAACTGGAGTAGGCGTAGTTTCTACAGGTTTTTCTCCAGAAGTTTCTCCTGAATTAGTTGTTAATGGTCTTCTACCAGATGAAGAAGAAATTGGTCTAATAAATTCTCCACTTGATAATGTTACTGTTGGTCTTACAATTGTAGTTCCATCTGTTAAAGTAGGTCTTACATTAGCTGTTGTTGGCTCCGGTGTTGCAGTACTTCTTGATGGTCTTGAACCTGTGTTGTCTCTTGATGGAAGTGAAACCTCAAATTGATAATCAAAATAGTATTGTCCAGAACGTGCTTTACTTACTGTAACTTTCTTTCCATTTAAAGTAACATTTGTATCATCAGTTATTACATAATTTGTCTTCATTGTAAAGTAAATTCTTACTTCGTATGTTTTTGCTTCAAACTTGTCAGAATTTGTCATTAAAACACCATCTGTCTCATTTGACCAGCCTGCATTATCTATTGTTAAAGTAGAACTTGCATCACATTTAACTTCAGAATTTGAAATATAGCTACCACCATATGTTGGTTCAGGTATTGTAAAGCTAATATTTAACATATTAACTGGTGAAGAAGGAGCTGCTCCGCCAACATTAGAAAGTCTACCGTTTGCTATTTGGCCAGATATTGTAACTTTATATGTAACTTTTAAAACATTTGAACTAATGCTTGAATAGTCTACAGTAACATTATCTTTTGAGCTATTAACAAATACGCCTGTTGTTTTAGATAAAGCGTCTCCGCCTTTTCTTGTAATTTCGAATTCTGCTGTATACTCGCCAGCTGCAAATACTTCCATTCTTCCTAATTTTGTATGGTCTTTATCATACCATGAAACATAGCTTACTTCTAAAGTAGCTCCAGGTGCTGAAGCTTCTGCAGAAATAGGAACTTTAACACCTCTTTCTGGCTTGTCAAAAGTAACGTATATGTTGCTTATGTGATATGAAGCAACTGCATCAGCAAAACATACACAAGGAATAATAATTAAAGCTAAAACTAAAATTGATAATAAAACTTTTTTCATTAAAATCTCTCCCCTTTTTATTGAATAGGTCAAAAAATATAAGAATATTTTTAAAATATTCTCAGATTTTTGATTTATTTACATATAAATATTACTCTTATTATTTTTTTAATTCAATAAAAATTAGTTTTTTTTCAAATATGATAAAAAAAAGTTTTTATCTTGTATTTTTAGTACTCGTTAGTTAAACTTAATATATAAGTGTAGGTTGACCTACAAATTATAAGGAGGTATTTTTAATGGGAAAATTCGTTATTAAAACATCTGACGCTGGTTGCAGATTTAATTTAGTTGCAGGAAATGGACAAATAATTGGAACATCGCAAACATATAGCTCAATGGATGCTTGCAAAAATGGAATTGAGAGTGTTAAAACAAACGCTCCAGTAGCTCCAATTGAAGATCAAACAAAAGAAGGTTATGAAGAATTAACAAATCCTAAATTTGAAGTATATGCTGATAAAGCTGGTGAATTTAGATTTAGATTAAATGCTAAAAATGGACAAAACATTTTAGCATCTGAAGGCTACTCTCAATTGGCTGGATGCCTTAACGGAATTGAATCTGTTAAAACAAACGCTCCAGAAGCAGAAGTAACTGAGGAATAAAAAACAAAAGAAAAACGCCTGCTATTTTCAACAACAGCAGGCGTTTATTTTGAGTAAAACATTGGATGCTCCTTTCATAATTTTTTTACCAATTAAAATATACACTCCTCATCATACGACAAAACACGGCATCTTCGCCACAAGTCCATTGGATGAATCCAATCGCAAGTACCAGTGAAACTTCTTTCATCTCTACTTACACAAAATATCTTAATTGATATAGTAATTATAGCATACTTTACATAAAATGTAAAGACTTTTGGCAAAAATACTTGAATCCACACATATAAAGTGGTATTATTAAAAAGCGTTTACATAGGGGTGTAGTTCATCGGTAGAATAAGAGTCTCCAAAACTCCTGAGGAGGGTTCGATTCCTTCCACCCCTGCCATAAAAATACACGAACAAATTGTTCGTGTATTTTTATTACTCTTTAATTATAACATATAAAACTTCATCTTTATAATACAAAGGAATAACTGTTTTAATAACATTAGTTAAATCAGACTCATTATCATCAACAGCCTTACACAAAATGTAATTTTTTGTATGTCCTTCATTTTTATTTTCAAATAATACTTCAATTTCTTTATTTATATAGTGCTCCGCAAATCGTTTTTCGTTTTCAGTTGATAAGGAAATTAGTATCTCACTTCTTTTATCTTTAGTTAATTCGTCAACTTGATTTGGCATTTTGTCTGCCACAGTATTCTTTCTTCTTGAATACTTAAAAACATGCATTTTTGAGAAATTAATCTTTTTTAGTTCTTCAAAAGTTTCATTAAATTCTTCATCTGTTTCGCCAGGAAAACCAACAATAATGTCAGTTGTTATAGCAACATCATTTATTTTATCTCTTAAAAGATTTATGCTTTCCTCAAATTCATTAATAGTATATTTCCTATTCATTCTTTTTAAAGTATCATCACAGCCACTTTGCAATGACAAATGAAAATGATTACATACTTTAGGTAATTTTGAAATCCTATCTACAAAAGAATCAGTAATAATACGTGGCTCCAACGAGCCTAGCCTGATTCTACATATACCATCAATTTTAGATATGTCTTCAATTAAATCAATTAATCCATATTTATAGCAATAAGGCGTTTTTATATCAATTATATTATTTTCGAAATCTTTTCCATAAGATGAGATATGAATACCTGTTAGTACAACCTCTTTAATTCCCTTAGTCGCCAACTCTTTTACTTCATGAATAACACTCTCAGGTTTTCTACTTCTTACAGGTCCACGTGCATAAGGAATAATACAGTATGAGCAAAATCTGTCACAGCCATCTTGAATTTTAAGCTCTGCTCTAATGTGGTCAGGGCAAGACGTTTCTTCGAAATCATCATAACAAGCAAGCTTCATAATATCGCTAACATATATTTTCTTATCATCATTGTTTTTAATTCTGTCACTAACTATTTTGAATACGTCCTTTTTCTCTCTATTTCCAATTATTAGATCAACATCAGATATTGAATCTAGTTCATTAGAATCAGTCTGCGCATAACAGCCAATTGCACAGAGTATAGAGTTAGGATTTAACCTTTTTGCTCTTCGTAAGATTTGCCTTGACTTTTTATCACTCATACCTGTTACAGTGCATGTGTTAACTATATAAACATCTGAATACTCATCAAAATTTACGACTTCAAAGTCATTTTTTTCAAAAATAGCTTGAAGAGCATTTGTTTCGTATTGATTCACTTTACATCCTAAAGTATAAAAAGCTACTTTTAGTTTTTGCATTGTTATTCCTTTCTATAGTTCTACTACTATTAATTCTGGTTGATTAAATAGCCTTATGCCTATATGTCCCCTACTTAATCCGGCGCTATTAATCATTATGCTATCTCCGCTTTCATAAACTCCGCCATCATATTCTGGGAATATAGTTCTGTCTGTTGAGATAATTCCATTACCAAATATTTTAACCATACCTCCATGTGTATGTCCTGAAAAAACAAGGTCTGCGCCCCATTCACTATATGTGTCAAAATCAAATGGGTTATGAGCT
>JAEEGL010393091.1_pt1 | contig 18153 bp, 17 predicted proteins | sample 9134231 | NCBI WGS metagenome assembly JAEEGL01 (sample SAMN16246548, study PRJNA631951) | gut metagenome | biome: gut microbiome; feature: rumen; material: fiber-attached | host: Bos | place: Iran: Karaj | collected 2018-10 | reverse complement strand
GTGCTTTAATAGATAATGTTGTTATTAACAGTCAAGAGATATCTTTAAATATTGATAAGAATATGATAATTAGAGATTCTAGCTTTAATGGTAATTTGAAGGTATTAAATAAATCAGATTTATTATATGTAAATAATATTAATAATGGTTTGATGGAATTAGTTAGTGAAGGAACTTCTCATATAGATTATTCGTTATTTAAACATACTATTAGTTTGGATGGTAGTGTTGATATTAAAGATAGTGAAGTATTAGTAAATGAAGATTATGGAATAGTTTTAAAGACAAACTTAGAACAATTAAATAGTAAAAGAGATATAAATATAGATGGTGTAAAGGTAAGTGGAGCAACAAAAGCAGCTGTTTACTATGTTACAAGTAGATATTTTTATAATATGGTATCTATTAATAATTCTAGTTTAATAGAAAATACTACATCTTTAGATGTCGAATTAATTAGTAATGCATCATATTATTTAGAAGATAGTACTATTAATAATAAAGTTGTAATTGAAAATAGTAGTTTAAGTGGAGTATCTTCAATAACTGATTCTAATAGTTTAATAAAACCTACTATATATGTTAAAGATAATAATACGTGGGGAACTTTACCTGTTAAAAGTCATGAGATAGCTGATATGGGAAGTGGAACAGTATTAGAAGTTAATAATGGGGAAGTAATAGTTGAATATTTGGAAAGTAGAGAAGCAACATTAAATGAAGATAAAATAGATATTAGAGAAGTATTTTCTAATATAAGTAGTACAGATGTTACTTGGCAGGTAGAAGATGAAAGTATAGCAAAAGTAGAAGATAATAAGATAGTTCCTTTAGCTGTTGGAGAAACTACTATTAAAGCAGATGTAGGTAGTGATAAATATACTATTAAATATAAAGTAAATGATAATAATGCTATAGGACTTAAGATAATAGATGATGATGCAACAAAAGAGATAAAGGTTAGTGAAAGTTCAAGTAATGTAAGTATAGCTTTATTAACAATAGTAGTAATATTATTAAGTATTATATTATATATTAGTGCAAAACCTTTAAGTACTAGTAAAAGAGGTGTTAGATAAAACTAATGCTTTTTTTATGAGAATTTGCTGGTAAAAAACGTTTATGCTATAATATCCAACTGATGAAGGAAAAGATTAGTTCTTTTAAAGGGGGATAAATATGGAAACGTCAGTTGAAATGTCATTATATGACAGAATGGTATTAAATAGTAATGGTGAAATAAGAGCATATGATAACTTGTTTCATGAATGTACAGGTAAATATTCTATTGATCATTTTTTTGATCATGTAATAAGTGAATCTGGAATGCGTTATGATGAAAAAACAGGTAGAGTAGTATTTTTATATTTGGGTCATTTATATTATATTGATTACTCTAAGAAATTAAAAAAACAAATTGCCGACGGAGAAAATAATCCACATTATGAAATATTTAGGAAAAAGTTAAAGGCATTAATTAGAAAAAGTATTCTAAACGAAATAGATGATGCTTATTTTGATGATTATTATACAAAGGATATAAGTAGAGTTACATTATATCAAGATGTGTTAAATAGAGAGTATAATAAGACTTGTGCTAATATTTCTAAAGATACTGCTAAATTAGTTACATGTGGAGTTGTATCTTTAGCATCTTTAATAACACCATATGTAGTAGCTAGAGTAGTTGGTTGTAATGTTCCTGTTTCTATGGCTTCTACATTAGTAGTTAATTACATAATTGCTAAAATCTCTTATTTTGATGGAGATATTGGCCGTATATGTGATACAGTTGCTAAACGTAGAGATAGAATAGAAGAAAAAGAATTATTAGAAAAAGAAATAGATGAAGTTGGTTATGTATTAGAGGATTTAAGAGCAAGAGAAGAATCTCATAAAGGAAGAGGAAAGTAAAAAGAGTAGATTAAATACTCTTTTTTTTAAACTTTTATTTCTTATATTTAAAAAGTATGTTAGAATATGTATTTAATTAGGGAGGTTTATTATGGAAAATAGTAATAATGATGTAAAAATGGTAAATAGTACAAAAACTAAATATGAGAAAATAATTATAGATGAGTTTGGTAATGTTACTTTTCCTTTAGAAGAAGTATCAGAAGTAATGAATATTACTTTTGAAGAGTTTATGAGATTTTTAAATGAAGAGGATTCCATTTATTATGATAGTATGACTGGTAGATATATGGCTAGAATTAATGGTGTTAAGTATCATATAGATTTTAGCGATGGATTAGTTGCAAAAATGGAAAAGGGCTTAGATACTGAATATGTTAAGATGTTAAGAAAAAGAATGAATAGTGAAAAAGTAGATAACATCAGACAAATGGTTAATGAAGGAGAAGAATTTCCTACTTCATATGAAGAAATTGATATATATGAAGATATTTTAGAAAATAAGTATAGACATACTAAAGCTAAAGCTAGAAAGGAATTAAAGAGCATTTTAAATAATTTTGTTCTAGCAGGTGCTGGAGCAGCAGGTGCACTTTGTTCAGCAGCTTATGTAACTGATAGATCTTGGTCATGGTTTATTATATTGATGTCTTTATCAGCTGCAATGGGAGGAACAGTAAATGCTTTTGAAAGACTTCCACAATATGATAAAATTTCAGCAAGAAAGAAAAGATTAAAAAATCAAACTGAAGACTTTAATCAACATGTAAAAGAGTTGGTTAATGAAGATATTGAAAGTCTTAAAGAAAGAAGATGGGGTAGATAATACTCTATTTTTTTTGTATAATTTTTTTAAGGTGAATAATATGCTTAGAGTAAATAATATATCGAAAAGTTTTGGTAATATTAAAGCCGTTGAAGATTTATCTTTTGAAGTTAAAGATGGAGAGATATTTGGTCTTTTAGGAGTAAATGGAGCAGGTAAAACTACTACTTTTAGAATGATAGTAGGTTTACTTGATTGTGATAGTGGTAAAGTATTACTTGATAATAAAGAAATAGATTATAACATTACTGATAGTATAGGATTTTTAACAGAAGAAAGAAGTTTATTCGTTAAAATGACTGTATTAGAACAAATACTATTTTATGGAAATTTAAAAGGTATGGATGATAAAACTATAGAATCTAGGTTAGATTATTGGTTAAAAAAGCTTAATATAGAAGAATATAAGTATGAAAAGATAAAAACATTAAGTAAAGGTAATCAACAGAAAATTCAGTTTATAGCATCGGTAATTAATGAACCTAAATTACTCATATTAGATGAACCTTTTACTGGCTTAGATCCGTTTAATGTAGAAATACTAATGACTTCTTTAAAAGAAATGGCTAAGAAAGGTACTAGTGTTATATTTTCATCACATAGAATGGAACATGTAGAGATGTTTTGTGATAGATTATTAATCTTAGTAAAAGGCAAAAGTGTCTTAGAAGGTAGTTTAAAAGATATAAAGAATAACTATTTAAAGAAGAGAATACATATTAAAGGTAATGTAGATATAAAAAGAATAAAAGAGGTAGAAGGAGTAGAGAAAGTATATAAAACTAGTGAAGAAATAATAGTTAATGTTAGTAGTATAAATATAGTAGATAAAGTTTTTAATGTAGTTAAAAAAGGAGATAATATTATAAAGTTTATGGTAGAGGATCCAACATTAAATGAGATATATGTTTCGAAAGTAGGTGATTATTTTGAAGAATAAGAGAAACTACTTAATTAGAGTATCTTTAAGAAAAAAGATAAAGAGTAAATGGTTTATAGGTATAAATATATTCTTATTTATTATTATTTTACTTACTGTTAATATTAATACAATTATCAATTTATTTGGTGGAGATTATAAAGAAACAAAGATAATTAATATTAAAGATGATATGAATATATATCCTTTGTTAGAAGAAAAGATTAATAATTCTTCTAAGTATAGTCTTACTAATATAGAGGTAAATAGAGTATATGATGATGAAGAAGAATTAGTTAATAATGCTAAAAAGAATAATAATGAAATAGTATTAATTGTAGATAGAGATAGTTCTAATATTATGGGAGCTAGAATATTTAGTAATAAGGGAATAAATGATTATATTAGAAATATAATTAGTAGTTCTTTAAATAATATTAGATATGATATGGCTTTAGAAGAAGCAAATCTATCTAAAGATGTAATAGATAGATTAAATGCATCAGTTAAGATTGATTCGATAGTATTAATAGAAGAAAACAATAATAATAAAAAGGAGAGTAATAATCAAAATAATATAGTAGGAGTAGTAGCAGTAATAATATTTACAATGCCTTTCTTGTTTCTTATTACTACTTTAGTACAAATGATAGGGGCAGAAATAAACGAGGAAAAATCTACTAAAGCAATGGAAGTAATAATATCTAATGTAGAACCAAAGGAACATTTAATAGCAAAGATAATATCTTGTACATTATTTACTATTATGCAAATATTATTACTAGCTTTTTATATATTAATAGCAACATTAATTAGAAGTAAAACAGGTATAAGTATAGATACAGAATCCAATAGATTATTAAATGAAATTATTAGTAGTATGATAAGTCCTAGTATTTTAGAAGCTATAAAAAGAATATTGCCTTTATTATGTATATTCTTAGTGTTTACTTTAATTACTTATGCAATTGTAGCCGGAGTACTAGCTTCTATGACTACTAATATAGATGATTTTCAACAGTTACAAACACCAATAATGTTAACTATTTCAATAGGTTTTTATCTATCAATAATAGCATCTATATTTGAAGGATCTACTTTAATAAAAGTATTATCTTTCTTCCCATTAATAAGTTTTATGTTATCTCCATCATTATATATGTTACAGCAGATATCGTTATATTCAGTTATAGTAGCAACAATTATACAAATTGTTTTTACATATGTAGTTTATGTATATGGACTTAGAATATATAGAGTAGGAATACTTAATTATTCAGGAGAACATTTATGGAGAAAAGTATTTAAAGCATTAAGAAGATAGACATAGAAATATGTCTATTTTTGTTATATAATTTTTATAATAGGTGGTTATATGAAGAGAGTGTTTATGATATTATTATTGTTTGGTTTGTTTATATTAAATGTTAAAGCAGAAACAGTAATAGATGATTATAAAGTAGAGATAATAATTGATAAAGATGATGTGTTTAAGGTAAAAGAAACATTCAAGGTAAGTAAATCAGAAGAAGATAATGTTTACTGGAAGATAAGAAATAAAAATACTTATGATGTAGATACTAATGTAATAAATTATGTAGAAAATATATATACTAATTATGCGTATTATGATAACTTCTATTTAAAAAGTGGAGAGGAATATTATATTAGTTATAAAGTTAAGAATAATGAAGCTAATTTATATGAAGATGAATATTTTGATTTCTTTCAGATAGCAAAAAACTATGATGATTATGAATCTGTTACATATAATAATTTTTATTTAACTATAGAATTAAGAGAAGGTAGAGAGTTAGGTTTAGATAATATATATAATTATCATAATATGGTTGTAGAAACAGATGGAAATGTTATTACTGGTGTATTTGAAGGTACTACTACAAGATTAGATAGTTTTGAAATAAGAAAGATTGTATCTAAGAAATATCAAGAAGAAAACAACTATTATCATGACTATGATAATAGCGATGATAATAGTGATTATAATTATAATGGCATTTTCCCGTTAGATTATTCAAAAATAAGTAAAGGTACTTCTAAGATATATTCTATGTATGTACCTATTGGAGTCTTCTTAATAAATCTATATATGTATATTGATTATAGGAAAAAGAAAAAAGAAGATGGTTATTATGATGAAGATGGTAGTATATCTAAAAAGTTGAAGTTAACAAATATTATATTAACGATTCTTTCTTATGTTGTATCTTTATGTTATAGATTTGTTTTAGCAGGGAATATACTGTATGCTCTTGCTCCGCTTGCTTTAATGGCTTTTTATTCAGTATTTTATTCGTTTTTTGTTACAGATACAGCTAAAGAAGGAACTCTATTTGTGAAAATATTTGTAGTTTTCCATTCTTCTGTATTTGCGTTGTTTATTTGTCTAGGTGATTTTTATGCTTATAATGGTTTATTAGTAGTTTATTTCTTTGTAGGATTTATAATAAATGCTCTTAGTTTAGAAGTTGCTGGTAGATATAATGTTACCATAAGAAATATTAAGGATAATAATAGTGAGATTAGAGATTTATTAATTAAGTATAAGGATAAGTAAGATATAATGTATAAATAAGATATGATATGTAGTTTACATTAGAAAGGGTGCTTTATGAGTAATTATTATCATACAATATTAAAAGATGAATTAGATGTTAATAGATTATATAAGGTATTAGAAAAGATACTTAAAGAAGGTTATTTAAAAAGTCCTAGATTACTTGATGAAGTAGGTACTGGGTATAATGGTGATGATTATGTATCTATTGCTAGGTATCATAATATGACTAAGTATAAGATAATACCAATTAATAGAGAAAGATATAAGAAATCTAAATTAAATAAGATATTTAAAAGTTATAAGAAGTATTTAGAATATTTAGAGTTAGATGATAAATTGGAAGGGTATTTAACTAAAGAAGAATATTTTAGTAAGTATAATACTACTAATAAACAGGAATATTATGAGTATTTAGAAGATAATACGAGAAGTTATCCAATTGATATAAAAGAGTTATATAATAATAGTGGTAATGAAATATATAAGTTTATATTAAGTATAATAGATGATGATATATTGTACTGTTATAAAAGTGAATATGCTTATAATAAGTATGTATTAAATTCACATGGTATTACTTTTATATTCCCTAGTGATATAGAAAAAGAAGATGTTAAGTTAATACCTAATTTACCTTTAGCTATAGAAAGAGAAGTAGTAGCTAATATTACAAAGTTTAAAGGTTTATATACGAATATAATAGGAGAATATCAAGTAAGAGATAAAATACCTATTAGCAAATCTATAGAAATACTTATTAATAAAGATATAGATAGAAAAATAGTAGAAGATTTATTAGATAAGTATGGATATGATATTAAGATATCGTATTTAGAAAAGTATGATGTATCTATAAGTGATGAAGATATAGAATATGAATAGTAAGTGTTATACTTTAGTTGATATTGACATATATATTTAGTATGTTATAATTACAACAATTAGTGATGAAGGAATTTACGACTCTGGAGCTAAAACGTTAATCGCGTTAAGATATAAAGTGTATGAAGCTCTCATAAACTAAGGTGGTACCGCTACGTAAGTAGTCCTTAGATTATGAAGCTTTTTTTATTTAGAAAGAGGGATAAAAATGGCAAAGAAGGAAATGACTTTTTTTGAAGAACTAGAGTGGAGAGGTTTAGTACAAGATATAAGTTCTCCTGATTTAATTGAAAAGTTAAATAAAGGAGGTTTAACATTTTATATTGGTACGGATCCAACAGCAGATTCTATGCACATAGGACATTATAGTTCATTTTTAATTAGTAAGAGATTGGCCCAACATGGACATCATCCATTGTTATTAGTTGGTGGAGCAACTGGTTTAATAGGAGATCCTAAACCAGATGCTGAAAGACCTATGATTACTAAAGAAGAAGTAGAGCATAATTTCCGAGGATTGAAGAAACAAGCTGAAGATATCTTTGGTTTTGAAGTAGTAAATAACTGGGATTGGATTAAAGATATAAATACTATTGATTTTTTAAGAGATTATGGAAAGTATTTTAATGTTGGTTATATGCTTGCTAAAGATAAAGTAAAATCTAGAATGGAAGCTGGTATTACTTATGCTGAATTTAGTTATATGATATTACAAGCATTAGATTTCTTATATCTATATGAAAATAGAGATTGTGTATTACAAGTAGCAGGTAGTGATCAATGGGGAAATATTACTTCTGGAATAGAATTAATTAAGAAAAAAATAGGTAAAGAAGCTTATGGAATGGTAATGCCATTAGTAACTGATTCTACTGGTAAGAAGTTTGGTAAAACAGAAGGTAATGCTTTATGGCTAGATAAAAATAAAACATCTAGTTATGAGATGTATCAATACTTAATTAATCTTGAAGATTCGATGATAATAGATTATTTAAAGAAGCTAACTTTCTTAACACCTGATGAAATAATGGAAATAGAAAAAGAACATAATGCAGCCCCACATCTTAGAATTGCTCATAAAGCTTTAGCTAAGGAAATAATAACTGATCTTCATGGTGAGGAAGAATATGTAAAAGCTGTTAAAATAAGTGAAGCTTTATTTGGTGGAGATTTAGATGGCTTAAGTAGTGAAGATATAATGCTTGGTATGAAACAAGTACCTAGTATTAAGTTAGATAAAGATATTAAACTAATAGATTTACTAGTAGATAATGAAATATGTTCTAGTAAAAGGGAAGCTAGAGAAATGTTAGAAGCTAATGCTATTAGTTTAAATAATGTTAAACATACCGATGAAAATGAGGTTATTACTAAGGATTTAGCAATAGATGGAAAAGTAATAATTATAAGAAAAGGTAAGAAAAAACAATTTATAGGTATATATGAATAAGAGGATATAACATCCTCTTTTTATATTTGTTTTAGATATAACTAAAAGTTATAAGCAAAAAGAAGGAAATGAATAAAAAATCGCTAATATATAGGGTGAAAGGTATAAAAATATATCATTGTTTAATGCTGAATCGTTTAAAGAATTAAAAAGAATTGTTAAAGGAAATAAGGATGGTGAAGAAGTTATGAGTGAGATGGAAAGATTAGCTTTAGAAGAAGGAATAATAGGTTTATATGATTATGAAAAAGAACAAGAGAAAATAATTAGGGGCTTGGAAAAGGAATGGAAAGAAGAAGCCAAAGAAGAGGGTATTCAGAAAGGAATTGAACAAGGAATTGATTTGGGACGTAAAGAGACGATTTTAAATATAGTAAACAATTTGCATAAATTGAACATATCATTAGAAGACATAAGTAAATCTACTGGATTATCTATTAGTGAGATAAACAATATGATAAGTTAATATAATTATTATAAAAGTTGTTCTTTTTAATAACATATAGTATTATTGTATCTGGGATGGTTTATATGGAAATTAGTGATTCAGAATATTTATTAACAAGATTGTTTGAAGGTGGTTTTCCCAATTACAATAGAGTTAATTATGGCTATAGTGGAAAATTAAGAAAGTCTTCAAGTTTTTATAATTATAAACAATTGATAAGTATGATAAAGAGTTCTAAGTTTTATAATGTATTACTTCAAGAAATAAGAAGTCTTAATGAAGATATACTATATGATAGTGATATACATGGTTACAGTCATAATGTTAGAGTTGCAATATTGATTACAGGAATAGCTATATTAGAAGGTGTTTCTTTAGAAGATTATATAATTCTTATAAAATCAGCTTTATATCATGATATAGGAAGAATAAATGATGATGTAGATAAAGATCATGGTAAAAGAAGTGCAGAAATGTTAAGTACTTTGGATATAGATATTAGTGAAGAAGATAAAAAATATCTAGAATTAATATGTTTATTTCATTCTATTGATGATAAATATATAGAATATGAAGGACATCCTGGTATTGATTGGAGAAGGTTAAAAATACTTACTAAAATATTAAAAGATGCTGATGCTTTGGATAGAATAAGAATATCTGCTGATTGCTTAAATGTTAATTATTTAAGAACAAAAGCAGCTATCTCTTTAGTACCTGCTACTTATGAATTACTTGCTAATTATAAGGATATAGAAAAAAGAAGTAATTATGTCCTTCATAATTAGTTTTTTTATTGAAACAAAGTAATGTAATTGATATAATTTAGATGTATACAATAATAATAGATTAGGTATTGTAAATGGTAATTTAGTAATAGATGAAAGTAATAAAAAGGATATTATAGACTTATTCGAAAACTATGATGGTAGTATTCATATTGCAGTTCCTGAAACATATTATAGATTTGATTCAGATTATAAGCATATGAGTAATAGAAGGTGATTAGTTTAATGGAAAAAAGTGTTATAATTTTAGAAGATGATTTGGGCAATAAAATAGAATGTGAAGTTTTATTAACTTATAAAGATGATAAAGAATAAATTGTATATAAAGATGATAAAAATAATATCTGTGCTTCTTTATTTAGTAGTGAAAGCAATACTATAGATATTATTGAAGATGAAAAGGTTTTTGATTATTTGGATGATTTAATTATAAAATTAAAAATAAACGATATAAAAGTTAAAGGTGATGAATAGTGTATGAAGGAATAGTAATTGATATTGAAAGTATAGAAAGTAAGATAAGTGGGAAAACACTTGAAGTAAAAACAGAAAGCTTTGATGAGGAATGGAAGACTATTGATGCCGTTTCTTCTGCTTATAAGGCTATGACTCGTATATCAGAAGACTTTAATGGAACTATTGAAGATTTTTCTAGTTTTTTGGCTTCTTTAAAAGATAATGAAAGTAGTAGTTATTATCCTGATGTATTGAATAATAAAGGTGCTATTGATGCTGTTGATAGAGAAGAAGCTGTTGGTTATTATATGCTTACACATCCTAAAGTGGATAGAAGCGAGGCGGAAGCAACAGTAGATTATTATGCAAATTATACATCTTATGAAAAGTTGGCTAAAGGTTATGGTTCTTCGGTAGATGCTGAAGCAATGGAAGAAATGAATAATAGAGTAGCCAGCTCAAGAGCAGGTTTAGCTAGAGATGTAGCTGCTAACGCCAGTATGAGAGCTCATGGCGAGGATAGAGCATCTGCTGAACAAAGAGTAGATGAGTATTATAGCAATGGAAGTACTTATGAAGGGCAAACATCATTCTATAGGTCTTTAGAAGAAACAAATCGCCAAAGAGAAGATACTATCAATTTATATCAACAAGCTAATAGAGGTTCAACGAGAGAAGAAGCCAGAGCTGCTGTAGATGGTGCTTTAAAAAGTGGACAAAGTTTACAATCTCAACAAAATAAATATGCTAGAGGACCTGCTATTGAAAAGTATATGGAAGCAAATCCAGGTAGTACAAGAGAAACAGCAGAAGAAAAAGTTGATTCCTTTTATGATAATGGTAATAGTTATGTAGATCAATTGAGTACATATGATAATTTAATTCAATTACATCAAGAAAGGAATACTGCTATTGAAAGGTATATGGAAGCAAATCCAGGTAGTACAAGAGAAACAGCAGAAGAAAGAGTTGATTCCTTTTATGATAATGGTAATAGTTATGTAGCTCAATTGGGTACATATGATAGAGAAATTGCTGAAAGAAATGGACAATAGGAGGCTATGCTATGAAAAGAATTATTAATTATAGGGTAATTGGAGAAACGGCTAGTTATATATTGTTACAAAATACTCTATTAGAAGATTTAAAATCTAATTTAGAGAAAAATATATTAACTATAACTGATAGTTTTAAAGGAATTGATGCTGAAAAAATAAAATTAAAATATCAAATAAAAGTCAAGCTGATAGAAGATTATATAAATGTAATAAATAATTATCAACGTTATTTTGAATGGTTATCAGGTAGATATAGAGATAGTGATGAAAAAGTAGCTAAAGATTTAATATCTATAATACCTAATAGTGAAGAAGGTAAAGATAATTCTTCACAAGAAAGTTTAGATATAGATAGTTTTGCAAAAATGGAAGGATTGTGGGATATATGGAAGATATAAAAATAGAGCCACAAGCTCTTTCGAATACGATAAATGTATTAGAAAAAAATAATCAAGAAATATTGGATGTTATAAAAAATATAAATAAGGCAATTAAAGAGTTAGATGAAACTAAGTGGTCAGCTCCTAATAAGAAGGAAATTGATGAGTATTTGCTTCCATATATAGAAAATAGTGAAGCTACTATTACTACTGACCTTGGTAATTGTATTTATGTTTTACAATATGCTTTAAATAAATATGCAACAAGTGATAGTAATATTAAAAGTGAGACTGCTAAATTGGCAGAATAAGGAAGGAGAGTATTATGGATGCGTCCTATTATGATTATTATACACCTTATCTAGATGTTCATGAAAAGTCTAAAACTGCTGAATCTGTAGCATCAGCTAAAACTGTTTCGGAAACAATAAAATCTAAAATAATAGATATGCGAGAAATAATTGATTCTACAATTATTGACAATTCAGAATGTAGGGCAACTAGTGTTTTTAGTAGTAATATAAGTGCAATATATAATTCGGCAACAACTGTAAAAGAATTTGCAGAAAGTTATGCTGCTGTTGAAGATGCTTATGTTGAACTAAAAACAGAATGTGATACACTACAAGAATATGATGAGATGTTAAAAAATAAAATTGATGAAGAACCTGATAGTAGCGAAGATAAGTATTGGAAAGAAGAGTCTTTTCTTGGAATGCCAACAGGTAAAAAAACTTTTTTAGAAGACGAATTTAATACTGATCATGATGCTTGGGAAACAGAAGTTATATTAATAAAAACTGATTGTGAAACATTAACTAGTAGTATAGATGAATATATTAATTACTTAGATAGTACTAATAGTTGTAATGCTAGTGACGGAGCAATATCTTCTAATTATCCAAAACCAGATGGTGCTTCTGGGCAGTTACAATATCCTAATTATACACCAACTGATAGAGGAACATTATTAAAAGGTGCTGAAAGGACTAAATTCTGTGCTGATAATAATATTCCTGATGAACCATATGTTGCTATATATAAATCTACGGCTTTAGTTAATGGAGTAACAGTGCCTGTTTATAGAGTTTATGATACTGATTGCACAACAGCTGAAAATTTGGATTATGATAGATATGTTACTAAATGTTTGGATGCATTATCAGTTGTTGATCCTGAAGTATTAAAAAGAATTAATGATGGTGGTACTGCATATGTTTTTGAACAATCATATAGATGTGATGGTGGTTGTGCAGATAGGGAAAGTAAAGATTTTTCTTGCGCAGCTTATTGCAATTCGGAAAATAGAAATGTAGTTCAATTTTACCATGATTCAAAAGATATGTATTATACTGATTCCATAGTTCATGAAACAGGACATGCTTTTGATTTTACATTATATCATGAGTTAACTGGTGGAACGGGAAAAGGAATATCTGGTATGTCTCAAGCGGAAATAGATGCTTTACCAGAAGCAGATCAAAAAAAGTATTTTGTTTATGATAGTAATGCAGGTAGAGCTATTCCTTGGGGTGAAGTTATAAGAACTGATGTTAATGTATTTGATGATGCACATAGTAGTTATCCTTGCCAAAAATCATTTAGTTCTTATGCTGATGCAGAAAACTATTTTAATGATAATTGTATTGGTGCTACAAGTTATAATATTGGACAAAGAGTTGATGGTCATGGGCATCCAGAATTAGATGAAGATAATAATCCAATATATGATTTAGATGTATATTATACAAATAATGGTCAACAACAAGCTGGTGATAGACAAGGAGCAGGAGTATCTGCTAAATCATATGAGTATGGATCTGCATATGATGTTCATGATTATGTTGCGGCACCCCATGAATATTATGCTGATAGTTTTGCTGCATATTATGGCTATGATGGTCAAGTTAAACCGGGAGATAATCAATGTAGATTTGAATTCTTGTGTCCTACTACATATTCGGCAATTAATACACCTATACAGTCAACAATAACACCAAGTTCAACACCAATGCCAACACCTGCTCCTCCACCAAGCCCAACATCAAGTCCAACACCAAGTCCAACACCAAGTCCAACACCAAGTCCAACACCAACGCCAACACCAAGTCCAACATTAAATAATTAAGGTATTCCAACTCCATAAGAAGTGGATGTACAGTGAATACTGCTAAAGGAGATGAATAATTATGGATATTAAGAAAAAAATAACTGCAGTAGCTATGGCAGGTGCAATTGCAGCTGGAGGAACGTCTTTAGGAAGTGCTGAAGTCGTTGATCCTCTTTTAGAAAGTCAAATTTTACATGATCAGCATAAAATAGAATATATGGAATATCTTGAAAATGAAGATATGTCAAATTATGACGAAGACTTTGTAGAGTTCTATAGAAATGGTAAATTAAAAATTGGAGATAGAGAGTATTCTGTTGGAGATTTATATATAGCAACTGGTATAGAAAATGGTGAGGAACATCAATATTTGGTTTATTATGGATTTAAAGAAGTAAAAGATCTTATAACTTTACAAGAAGCAGATGATAGTTTTAGAAGAACATCTGTAATAGTTTTAAAAGATACTTATTTCTTTTATGAGATGTTTTTAAAATTTAAAGATAGTATTGTAGATGGAGTTTTAGTTGTTGATGATACTAATAAAGATTATATTGTAGAAGCTGTTCAAAATTATAATGGAACAGTGCATGTAGAATCTCCTGAAACTTCTTATGGAAGAGTAAAACATTAATATTGTCTAAATAAAAGATTTATTATATAATGTAGGTGAATTGGAGGGATAAATATGTCTTATATTAGTAATAATAATAAAATGTCTATTATCTCTTTTTGCTGTACTAACATATAATAAATCTTTTTTGCGTGTTTAAAAATAGGGAGTGATAGTATGAAATTATATAATACTTTAAGTAGAAAAGTAGAAGAATTTAAAGAGAACGAAAAAGGTAAAGTTAAAATGTATACTTGTGGACCAACAGTATATCACTATGCTCATATAGGTAATTTAAAAAGCTATATAGGACATGATATTTTAGATAAAACATTAAGATATTTAGGATATGAAGTTACTAGAGCTATGAATATAACAGATGTAGGACATTTAACTAGTGATTCAGATTCCGGTGAAGATAAGATGGAAGTAGCTAGAAAAAGAGAGCATAAAACTTCAATGGAAATAGCTGATTTTTATACTAAAGAGTTTTTTAAAGATTTTACAAAGCTTAATTGTAGAATGCCAGATATAGTATCTCCTGCAACATCTAATATAGATATGTATATTACAATAATAGAAAAATTACTTAAAGATGGGTATGCTTATATATCTGGTGGTAATGTTTATTTTGATATTAGTAAGTTAGATGATTATTATGTATTAACTAATCATAAAGAAGATAAAATGGTTGTTGGTGCTAGAGAAGGAGTGGAAGAGGACGATAACAAACGTAATCAAGCCGATTTCGCTTTATGGTTTACTACTTCTAAATTTGAAAATCATGAATTGTTATGGGATTCTCCTTGGGGTAAAGGATATCCAGGATGGCATATAGAATGTAGTGGTATTTCTATTAGATATTTAGGAGAGTATTTAGATATACATGGTGGTGGAGTTGATAATATCTTCCCACATCATACTAATGAAATAGCTCAAAGTGAATCTTACTTAGGACATAAGTGGTGTAATTATTGGTTCCATAATGAACATTTATTAGATGAATCTGGTAAGATGAGTAAGAGTAAAGGAGAATTCTTAACGGTTAGTTTATTAGAAAGTAAAGGATATGATCCTTTAGCATATAGATTTATGGTACTAGGTTCTAATTATCGTAAACAATTAGTATTTACTTATGATGCTTTAGATCAAGCTCAAGCTACTTTGAATAAATTAAGAAGTAGAATTAGTAATATTCCTAAAGATGGAGATATAGATAAAACTAAATTTAATGATTATAAGAATAAATTTAGTGAAGCATTAAGTGATGATTTAAATACTTCTAATGCTTTGACTACTCTTTATGATTTATTAAAAGATGATGAAGTAAATGGTAATACTAAATTAGGATTAGTTAAGAGCTTTGATGAAGTATTAAGTTTAAATTTAATAATGAATAATGAAATAGATAAAAAATTAGAGGATTATATTTTAGAAAAAATAGAAGAAAGAAATAATGCTAAGAAGAATAAAGATTTTGAATTAGCTGATAGTATTAGAAACGAATTGTTGGAAAAAGGAATAGTACTTAAAGATACTAGAGAAGGTACTACATATGAAATCAAATAAGTAAAGAGTAAAGAGTAAAGTCTTTACTTTTTTCTTTTACAAAAGATTTTTAAAATGATATTATATCTTAAGCGATGGAAGTGAGTATTTATGATACTTGATAAAGTTAATTTACCAGATGATTTAAAGAAGCTAAGTATAAAAGAAAAGAAGGAATTAGCTGAAGAAATTAGAGAAGAAATAATGAATGTTGTTTCTACTAATGGAGGGCATCTAGCTTCTAATTTAGGTGTTGTTGAACTTACTATAGCTTTATATTCATATCTTGATTTACCTACAGATAAAGTTATATGGGATGTAGGTCATCAATCTTATGTACATAAGATACTTACGGGAAGAAAAGATAGATTTAAAACTTTAAGAAAGATGGATGGAATAGCAGGTTTTACAAGAATAGATGAATCAGTATATGATGCTTTTGATACTGGGCATTCATCTACTTCTATATCAGTTGCACTTGGTATGGCAAGAGCTAGAGATATATTACATAAAAAAAATAAAGTGGTTGCTATTATTGGGGATGGCGCTTTAACTGGTGGCATGGCTATGGAAGCATTAAATGATGCTGGTATAAGTAAAACTAATATGATAGTAATACTTAATGATAATGAGATGAGTATATCGAAAAATACTGGTGGTATGAGTAGATTCTTATCTAATTTAAGAACTAAAAAAGGTTATATAAAATCTAATAGTAAAATAAGAAAAGTAGTTAATGGTATACCTTTAGTAGGTAAGACAATATATAAAGCTGCAGATAGATTAAAAAATGGTATTAAAGGATTATTTATACCTAATATGTATTTTGAAAGTATTGGGTTTAAATATTTGGGTCCAGTAGATGGACATAGTATTGAAGATTTAGAAAAGATATTTAAAAGAGCAGTAGACCTTGAAGGACCAATACTTATTCATGTTGTTACTAAGAAAGGTAAAGGATATGAAATAGCTGAAGAAAATCCCAATAAGTATCATTCAGTATCACCTTTTGATATTAAAACAGGTAAAAGTTTAAAAGTAAAAAGTAAAGATTACTCTAAAGTAATGGGAGATAAGCTATTAGAAATAGCTAAAAAGAATAAAAAGATAATAGCTATTACGGCAGCGATGGAAGAAGGAACGGGATTACATGAATTCTGTAATAAATATCCGGATAGATTCTTTGATGTTGAAATAGCTGAACAACATGGTTTAACTATGGCGGCAGGTATGGCAATATCTGGTCTTATTCCAGTAATACCAATATATTCTTCTTTTTTACAAAGAGGTTATGATCAGTTAGTACATGATATAGCTTTAACAAAACAACATGTAGTAATATGTGTTGATAGAGCTGGCGTAGTTGGTAACGACGGAGAAACACATCAAGGATTACTAGATTTATCATATTTAAATACTATACCTAACATGGTAGTAATGGCTCCAAAAGACTTTAATGAATTAGAAAGTATGTTAGAATTTGCTTGTAATTATGATGGACCTATAGCAATAAGATATCCACGTGGTGGAGAAAGCAGTGTAAGTTTTAAAAAAGATAAAGAGATAAAACTTGGTAAAGGTGAGATAATAAGCAAGGGTGAAGATATTACAATTGTAGCTATTGGTAAAATGGTTTCTTATGCTTATCAGGTCGCAGAAAAGTTAAAAGAAGATAATATAAATGCAGAAGTAATAAATGCTAGATTTGCTAAACCTTTTGATAAAAGATTAATAGATAAATCATTGGAAAAAACTAAATTACTAGTTACTATTGAAGATAATAATGTTCATGGTGGATTTGGAGAATCTTTAGATTCAGAGTTAGATAATGTTAAGCATTCTTTAAATATAGGATATCCTGATGAATTTATTAAACATGGTAGTATTGATGAAATAGAGAAAAAATATCATATGGATGTAGATTCTATATATAAAAGAATAAAAGAAGAGTATAAGAAACTATGAAAGTGACAGGTATAATACTTGCAGCAGGATCCTCTACTAGATATGGTAAGAATAAAATATTAGAGAAAATTAATAATAGATACTTATTAGAATATAGTTTAGATATATTTAGTAATAGTAAAAGAATAGATAATATAATAGTAGTTACTAAAGAAGATATAGTAAGTAAAATAGAAAAGATAGTAAAAAAGTATGATAAAGATATAAAGATAGTG
>JAEEGL015986768.1_pt1 | contig 18154 bp, 13 predicted proteins | sample 9134231 | NCBI WGS metagenome assembly JAEEGL01 (sample SAMN16246548, study PRJNA631951) | gut metagenome | biome: gut microbiome; feature: rumen; material: fiber-attached | host: Bos | place: Iran: Karaj | collected 2018-10 | reverse complement strand
GTTATTGCCAATGTCGTTGTAGTCTTTGTTGTTGCCAAAGAACATGGCTCCATCAACTTGCACGCGGTTGTCAAACCACAGGCGATACTCCTTGTTCTTAGACTCAAACGTGAGGATGTTGTTACGCTGCTCTGAGATCAGCTCTTCACGGTCGACTTTCACGCCATACTGATTGTAGACGGCGTTCTCGTCTTCAACTTGTGCCCAGGCACTTCCCAAAGTAGAGAGTGCGAGCACGAAGGATAGGGTTAATAATTTTTTCATTGTAAATACATTTTAGTTAATAAAATAGATGTTTACTGTTCTATATCATTTGAAGATATTCCACGATATTTACACTGCGCTCAAGTTTGAGTTTGCGGCGGAAGCGGTAGCGGCTCACCTCTACGCTCTTGGGCTCCACGTTCATCATGCCCGCAATGTCTTTGCTGGAGAAGCCCAGGCGTAACAAAATCGCCAGGCGCTTCTCCTTCTCCGACAGGTTTCCACAACGCATTATCAGTCGGCTCACAAAATTCTTGTGAAGGTCTTCTACCTGGGTGTAGAATTGGTCCATCTCGTCGGTGAGCCGCATGTTGTCGTTGAGCTTTTGCGAAGTCTCGCGCAGCTGTTGGCGCAGCATGGCAACGTCGTCCTCATTGGATAACTCATTGAGGCCCCTACTTAGGTCTTCGAGGTACTGTCGCTGCTGCTTAATATATAATGAAAGGTTTACTAACTCTTTATGCTTGATGTCGATTTCGTTGGTCATCACGTTGAACTGCGACGTTACGGCGGCGACATCAAGACGGTTGCGCTCATCACCAGTCTCGCTGCTGTGGGTGAGCTCGTCGTCAAGGGCCTTCTTTGTGAGGGTATGTTGGCGACGTTGACTGAAGTTTTGTATGATTAGGACACAAGTGATAAGCACAAAGAATGTGATTATCAGCATTATGAGAGAGTTCTTTACTACTGCCAGCATGACAAATGCTGTCAGAAATGCTATGACTGGAGTTGCTATTGTAATGCTCGCTAGGTTAATGAGGCTTCGGTGGCGGTCGCCTTTTGATATTTTGCAGCATTCCCTAATTTGACTAGGCGACACTATCACTGGCACCATGCCTAGTAACAAGGTGCCTGCAACATTGCCTGTCAGCAGCACTGTGAATAGGGCATATAGCGATGGCAGGGCCCACCTCATTCTCTTGGCACCATGATTTTCATTATGTAGTATGGTGGCAGCGGGAATTATCATTGTGATACTCAATATGATAGCCGCAAGTGCAATCATTATAGATGAGATTGAATTAATCTCGGTTGTCACGCTTTTAAACATTGGTGCAACGAGCAAAGCGTAATTCACGGCAAGAGCTGCTCCGCCAAGGATGATGCCTACAAGCGCTAGGCGCTTCATGTAAAGGTTTTTGATGAGTAGGTGACGGTCGCCTTTATATATAATGTGATTGAAAATCTTCTGGAAAAGATAGAACAGCAGAGTTCCTAAAATAGGTGCGGCTATAAGCGAAAGTATCAAGGCCACGACTAATGAGGTGTTGTTGAACCAGTTGTTTACTATTCCAAATGCCGCTAAGGCACCCCAAAAAGCTGTGATTGCCGATGTGTATTGATTAGAAGCACGCACAATTGCGATTGCTATGGCCATAGCACACAAAATCACCGATACCTCAATTGTGGTGAGACCAGATGCTTCATTTATTGGGTGAAAATCAACATTAATCAAATAGACTCCCAGAATAAATGCTGCCACCACAAGAAACTGCATTGTACCAAAGATACGTGTCGATATCAGGTCGCGGATGTGGATGCCCAGGAAACTGACGCCAATTTCCCGGTATCCAAGCCACGCTCCAATCATAAGGAGAAGTAATATCGACAGTGTACTCTCCATAGTATTATACTCAAGGGTAATAGATTAGTTGTTCAGCTTTATAACCATTATCGTGAGGTGGTCGGCAACTCGTACTGCCTCCTCGGCTAGTTCCTCAACGTGGAGGGTGAAATAGCGCAGGTGGAACTTCTGGCTCAGCTTGAAATTGTCCATCTCATGAAAAACACGGCGCTTGATAGACTGGGCAATCTTGCTTACCTCTTTCTCAAAGAAATAGATGCGGTGAGTCTTCTCGCTTACAAAACGGGGAGCCTTGAAATAGTCGCGTGAGGCTTGAATTGTTCCCTCTACTGCTAAGCCTGTTACTTCCACAAGTTTGAGAAAGTCGATGTTGAGCTCCGACGGGAAGAAGGGGATTTCAATCTCATATTGCCACAAGTTCTTGTGTAGCAGATTAATAATAGTGTCGAGGCGCTCCAGCAACTGCATGATTTCCACTCGCTGGTCGGTGACAAGCGAATAACTGTAAAGTTCATTCTCTATAGTGCGTCGCAGGTCGGTGGCAGTGTCGCGTAGCCTGGTGATAGTCTCCAAGTTGTCGTCAAACTCCTTCTTGTTTCCTTCAAGATAGTTCTTGATGCCGCTCTTGTAGGTTAGGACACATTCATCAAGATAGTCGAGGAAACTATCGAGGTCGCTTATGGTCTTATTTGTTTTCTTGAGTCTAAACATGCTTCAGAATTGCTTAATGTTAGCAAATGCAAAAATACATCATTATGATATAATATGCAAGTGCTATGTGTGGTTCAATTTAATTGATATATTGTATTTTGTAGTGTTATTCGTATGTTTATAATATTGTAATACAATAAAGTAATATTAAAAATGTAGTGTAAAAATTTCATTCAAAAAATATGATGTAGTGTTTAATTATCGGTTTTGTAGTCAAAATTCAGTTGGTTTTAATCAGAAATGTGATAAAAATGGCTGCATTCAATACTTAACACTTGTGACTTAACACTAAAAAATGCTTTCACTTTAATTTTATTTCAAAAAAAAGAAGTAATTTTGCATCTTGATTTAAAATAGACATAAAAATGGCACAGAACGAAGACGTTTTCAAGAAGATTGTATCGCATTGCAAAGAGTATGGGTTTGTTTTCCCTTCGAGTGAGATTTATGATGGCCTTGGCGCTGTCTATGACTACGGTCAGAATGGTGTGGAGTTGAAGAATAACATCAAGCGCTATTGGTGGGAAGCCATGACGCTGCTTCACGAGAATATCGTTGGTATCGACTCAGCGGTGTTTATGCACCCCACTATCTGGAAAGCCAGTGGACACGTTGACGCATTCAATGACCCTCTCATCGACAACCGCGACAGCAAGAAACGTTACCGCGCTGACGTACTTATCGAGGACCAGCTTGCTAAGTATGAGGAGAAAATGGATAAAGAGGTTGCTAAGGCTAAAAAACGCTTTGGCGATAGCTTCGACGAGGCTATGTTTCGTCAGACCAACCCCCGTGTGCTTGACAACCAGAAGAAATGGGACGAACTGCACGCCCGTTTTGAGAAGGCCATGAATGATAATGACCTTGAGGAACTCAAACAGATAATCCTTGATTACGAGATAGTTGATCCAATAAGCGGCACTCGCAACTGGACCGACGTTCGTCAGTTCAACCTCATGTTTAAGACCCAAATGGGCAGCAGTAGCGACAGCACGATGGACGTGTATCTCCGTCCTGAAACTGCGCAGGGAATTTTCGTTAACTTCCTTAATGTGCAAAAGACAGGTCGCATGCGCATACCTTTTGGTATCGCTCAGATTGGTAAGGCTTTCCGCAACGAGATTGTTGCTCGCCAGTTTGTGTTCCGTATGCGTGAGTTTGAGCAGATGGAGATGCAATTCTTTGTTCGTCCTGGTGAGGAACTGAAGTGGTTCGAGACCTGGAAGCAAAACCGTTTGCGTTGGCACAAGGCACTTGGCTTGGGTGACGAGAAATACCGCTTCCATGATCATGAGAAATTGGCTCATTATGCCAATGCAGCTACCGATATTGAGTTCCAGATGCCATTTGGATTTAAGGAGGTGGAGGGTATCCACAGCCGCACCAATTTCGACCTCTCACAGCATGAGAAATACAGCGGCAAGAAGATCCAGTACTTCGATCCTGAGTTGAACGAGAGTTACACTCCTTACGTCATCGAGACCTCGATTGGTGTTGATCGAATGTTCCTCTCAGTGATGTGCTCAAGCTACGAAGAGCAGAAGCTTGAAGGCGGCGACACCCGCGTGGTTCTACACTTGCCCAAGGCACTCGCTCCTGTTAAGTGTGCTATTCTGCCTTTGGTTCGCAAGGACGGTATGCCAGAGAAGGCACGCGAGATTATGGACATGTTGAAGTTTGACTTCGCATGCCGCTACGACGAAAAAGACAGTGTGGGTAAGCGCTACCGTCGCATGGATGCCATTGGTACTCCTTATTGCATCACTATTGATGGTCAGACCGTAGAGGACAACACCGTGACTCTGCGTGACCGCGACACTATGGAGCAGCAGCGTGTAGCCATAGACCAGCTGCCTGCAATCATAGGCGAGCAATGCAGCCTTAACAATCTGCTTAAGTCGATGCACAAAGATTAAGTGTTAAGTCTTATATGTTAAGGCAATGGCTATAATAGTTTGTTAGCATAGCAAACAATACAATTGTCTTGACTACTTGTTTACTAGTTTACAAATAATACAATGAAAAAAATTCCTTTTTTATTAATAATGGTACTGGCGCTTGGCAGCGTGCTCACTTCGTGCTTTAAAGACGACGATGAGAAGATTGCCAACGACTATGCCGAGTGGCGCGAGGCTAACATTGCTTGGTTTGCTGAGCAGACAGCACGCATCGAAGGCGGCAGTAATTATTATACTACTGTGACAGCACCTTGGGATCCTGCAGCTCAGGTGCTTATCCACTGGTTTAACGACACCACTAAGACTAAGAACAACCTCAAACCTAAGTTCTCGTCGATGGTTGATGTGAAGTATTTCTTGCGTCTCTACGATGGCACGCCCATCGACTCGTCTTACCTGAGCACTTCGCCTGCCGACAGTCTCTTCCGTTGTCGCCTTAATAGTGGTGTCATAGAGGGTTGGGCGATAGCCATTCCAAAGATGCACATTGGTGATAGTTGCCGTGTTATTATCCCTTATATTGTGGGTTATGGCACGACAAGCAGCGGCGATATAAAGCCCTTCTCCACCTTGCAGTTTGACATTAAACTTGTGGGAATTCCCAAATACGAACTCTAATTTTAAGTCCCCTGTTGTGAGGCTGATGATTTTTTCAATGACAGCCCTCAAGGGATATGGTTTATAGGACAGTCCGCTCCGCTGGTTTTTTGCTTGCGAAGCGGACAGTTTTTAAACCTTTGATACTTGGTAAAGTCTTATCTATTGAAAATTGAAAATATGGGTTGACAAACATAACACTATTGCCTTGTCAGCTTGTTAACTTAATAATTATGAGAAAGTCTATATTTTTGATGATTGCTATGGTGGGCTTGTTGTTTAGTCCAGCCATCAATGCCTTGACTATCACCAATGAGACACTAAACTATCAGGTCGTTTACCATTGGGGTGTGGTGTGGAAGCACGCAGGAGACATCACTCTTACCACTACTAAGACAGCAAATGGCTATAGTTCGCGTCTCACTGGTAAGACTCGCTCATGGGCCGACAAATTATATACTGTTCGTGACACCCTGAAATGCACGATGAATAGCAATTTCAGACCTATCAAGTATGAGAAATTCACGCACGAGAACAGTTACTATGCTCACGACATAGTGGAGTTCACCAATTATGGTGCCAGCACATCGGCAAAGTGCACACGCTACCGCAAGAACAAACCCACGGCAAATCTTACTCTTAACGCCAATGGTGTGGCCTATGATATGCTGAGTGTGTTTTTCATGCTACGCAACATTGATTTCACTAAGATGAAATCTAATAGCACTTATAGCACCTGGATCTTCTCGGGAAAGGAGAAGGAGATTCTCACAGTTAAATATGTGGGCATTGAACCGCTACAGCTCCGAGACAAATCAAGGCATCAGGCTTTTCACATCAAGCTTAAGTTCACTCAGGACAGTGGCAAGAAGTCGAGTGACGATATCGATGCCTACATTTCTACTGGGGCACAGCGCATCCCGCTTATGGTAGTGGGCAAACTTCCAGTAGGAGAGATAAAATGCTACTACGCGAAGTAGTTAGCTACTTGCTGCGCGTCGCTGATTGTTGATAGTATTATTAAGCAGATACTTTTTTAAAATAAAAATAATTATTAGTCATGAAGAAGTTTGGATTTTTTGCCGCATCTGTTGTTTTCTGCGGCATGATGATGCTTGTGGCGTGCCAGCCACAGTCTGAATCTACAAGTAGCCCTGCCAATGATGCAGAGAACTCTAACGTGCAGAGTGGTGCAGTTGATGCCACAAGTGAAGAATCTGCTAAGCTTCAAAGCGTTGAGCAAGTTGTTGACATGTACATTGTTGATACTTTTGGCAAGCAATATGCCCAAGCCGAGGTGTGCATTCCACAGCAAATCGTAGTAGCCACCGACGAGAGCAATGATCAGGACATTAAGGTGTGGGGCGATTTCTGGGTATTTAACTACAACACAGCTGGTGACACTCTTAAGACGGCATCAGGGGGCAGCCATCCAGGACTTTTCCATCTTAGAAAGGTTGATAATGGCTATGAGGTGACCGCTTTTGACCAGGTGGGTGATGGTTCAGAATTCGAACCTACCGCTAAGAGCATCTTTGGCGACAAGTATGAGGCGTTTATGAAAATGCACTCTAACGACAAGGAGCGTGAGCAGAATCGTGCTCAAGGCATAGCAAAATATGCCAAAGCTAACGGCCTTAAGGTCACAATGTATCAAGACGAGGGCTGGCCAGCAGTAAAGCTGCCCGAATAGCAATAAGCTGATTACTAGCAAAAAAACGAGGGTGTGTCATGTTTTAGTGGCACACCCTCGTTGTAACTTTATTTGCTTTAACCTTAGCGGTATAATGATCAATTAGGGTTTAACTTAATATTATGAACCCCAAAGCAGAAATTGCTATAACGATTGCTAAGGCAATGATAGGATCTCTAAATATAGCCCACTTGCTCTTAGTGCGCCATGCGCGGGTGTTTATCACGTTGACAATGTAAATCAAGAGATATAACAGCCAAGCAGCCGATAAAGTGGCTTGAATGACACCAAATGTCTCAATTGTTTTATTTTGCTTTGTAGCAATTGCACTAATTATGCCACCAATAATAAAAATAGCAAATATTATCATAAATAGCATTGTTATCCCTCTCCATATAGTTCCCCACCAACTGTAGCCGAAGAGTTGCTTGTAGTCAATGAGCAAATATATTAAAATCAAGCATATATTTGTTGATGAAGCTATTGACTTGGTAGTAGGATTTAACTCTAAGAGAATAAGAATCAATGACAAAATCATCGCCTGAATGGCTATGAATGTTTGAATGAAAAATCCTTGTGGCAAGGTGTGTCGAAGGAGTCTTGGTGCATGGCGAAATACAATCCAAGTGGGCAGGATAAGAAAGGAGAAAGTGAACAAAGTGAACCATTCTTCGTGTGTCTTTAGCCATGCAAAAGCATATTTTATGTAATATAGGGAGTCGCCGCTTGCAATGGTAGTAATCTCGTGAGTGTATTTTTGGGGATTAACCCAGTGGCCAAGTAAAAACACAATGAATCCCAGAATCACCAGCATTTTCACTGGCGGGAAACTTACTTGGCGCTTGCCAGTTATGTAATCGCGCATCAAGTAACCTGGGCGCGTGAGCAGCTGCCAGGCGGTGTAGGGCAATGAGCGTGAGTGCATACCCCAAATCTCCAACCAGCCTGACCACACGCTCTCCCAAGTGACGGGACCATGGGTGGCCTTCTGCCCACATAGCGGGCAGAAGTTGCCTTCATGCTCCTCGCCACAACAGTCACAGCGGTGCTTCTCCCCAGGATATTTATAATTTACTGGATGTTGTTTCCACTCTCGATAACTGTTACGATAGTCTTTTAATCGGGATAACATCTTGATTCAAAAGGGGTGACATTGCGAGCTTTGCATTGTCACCCATTATGATTTGTGATAAATAATTTACTTCTCTATTTCCTTCACGCGAAGGTAGTCTCCGCTGCCTTTCACTATGGTCTCGAAGTAGTCTTGAGTGTAACCGCCGTATTTTGGTGATACGGGGTTGCCGTAGGCGTTGCGCTCAAATTGACCGTCTTTCTCCTTCTTGATGTTTCCGTCGAGGAACTTCACGAAGAGGTACTTTGCAAGGTCTTGATATTTTTGCAGATAGTCTTTGGCACTGTTTAAGCTGTAATTGGTAAGGAACTCAAGAGCTTCGGCGGGGTTATTCTTGTAGATGGCGGCAGCCTTAGCCTCTACTTGTGGTTGCTGAGCAGCGAACGCGTCCTCAAGTCCCTGCTGCACGCGACGTACGTCGGGAATCATATATGAGTAGCGATTATAGCACTGGTTGGCAATCAAGTTGTTAACCCAGAAAGCGGCATCGAAGTCAAAGTTGTAAAGGTCACCCTTGCCCTCGCGGAAGCATTCGGGCACCTCGTTGATGCTGCAGTACATGGGCACAAAGACAGCTGTGTTGGCATCGTCAACGCCAAACCAGATGATACCTCCCACTGGGTCGGGAAGCCAAGAGCGCATCTGTGTGCAGAATACAAAACCTGTCTGCTGAGTGGCAATGGCGCGTTCGTGGCAATAAGTCACACCGTCAACTTTGAACTCCATCGGACGATAGCGGTAAGGCACGCCATAGTAGTTTTTAGCACCTGGGTCTTGAGTCATGTCGTAAGGAGTGCCCTCAAAGTGGTCGCGCATCATGTTCTGCATGTCGCGAACACTCACTAGCTTGTCGGGTTTCACATAAAGAGGCATAATCTCAGCGCCCTTTTTGCCTTCTAGATATGGTAAGTAGCGGTCCATGCCAGCAGCATATCGGTTAAAGAACGACCATGCGCGAGCGTCGCAACCACGCAGGGTGCCGTAATCGGGTGGGCAGTAGGTGAGCGAGAAGTCGAAGTCCTCGTCTTTACCGTTGAACCATCCCATCTTGCGGGCAAACGACACAACGTCCTTGCTGTATAGGCAGTTGGCCTTGTCTTTGAATGGGATTTTATGGATGCGTGCTTGGTTGGCGTGTCCCGATATACAGTCGTCGGGGATGCGGATGGCTACCCACACAGCACCCTTCTCGGCGCTGCCCTTGCCAATCATCTCAAGCACCCACACCTCGTTGGGGTCACCAACAGAGAATGATTCGCCTTCACTAGCATAGCCATATTTGGCTACCAAGTCGGTCATCACAGAGATAGCCTCACGAGCGGTTTTAGAGCGTTGCAGGGCGATGTACATCAAGCTGCCATAGTCCACGATAGACCTTCCTGTGGTGTCTTCACACTCATGACGGCCGCCCCAAGTCGATTCGGCAACAGTCACCTGATGCTCGTTGATATTACCTACTACTTTATAGGTGTGAGCCACTTCGGGAATCTCGCCCAAATATTTGCCTGTGTCCCAATCAGTAATTTTGCGCATCTCACCAGCTTTGTGGTCGGCGGCAGGAATATATTCAAGGAAACCAAATAGGGTGTGAGAGTCGGCAGCATAGGTTATCAATGTTGAACCATCGACAGTCGCCTTTTTGCCGGCAATCAGGTTAGTACAAGCGTGCGATTGCGCGCTCCAGCCCATAATCAGTGCCACAACAGCCGTCAGGCCAATAGCACGAAATTTAGAAAATAGATGTTTCATGATTAAATATGTGTTTAAATAATTATTTTTTAAGGAATTAGAAGTGTGAAAGACGCTTTGCGGACAAGACACGTCTTGTCTCGACTTAACACTTATGACTTGTCATTGATGTGCACCTTCACCTTAGCAATGCGGTATTTCTTCACTTTGAGCACAGTGAAATCGCATGGTCCACAGGTGATTTTCTCTTTCTCTTGTAGGAAGTCGCCCTTAATGTTGAGCAGCATGCCAGCGATGCTCTCAGCTTCGTCGGTGTATTTTGCAAAATGCCGCTCGTCGAGCTCGGTCACGTCGAGGAAGTCGGCAATCGACGTTTTGGCGTCGAAGATATAGGTGTCATCATTCTCCTTGGTGTAGAATTTCTCCTCGGTATCGTATTCATCGTCGATGTCGCCCACAATCTCTTCGAGCACGTCTTCCATTGTAGCGAGGCCTTGGGTGCAACCAAATTCATCGACCACTACAGCCAAGTGGATCTTCTTCTTGCGGAAGTCCTCGAGCAGGTCGTCAATCATGCGCGACTCGGGCACGAAGTACACTGGTCGCAAAAGTGTCTGCCACTTGAAGTCGCTGCCTTGCTTGTCGATATAGGGCAGGATGTCCTTGGCATAAAGCACACCTTTAATGTTGTCGGGGTTGTCCTCATAGACAGGCATTCGCGAGTAACCATTCTCAACGATACTTTTAATTACATCGTCGAAAGTATCCTCGATGTCGATATCCACGATGTCGATGCGTGGTGTCATGATTTCGCTCACAGTTTTGTCACCAAACTTAAGGATGCCCTCAAGCCAGTCTTTCTCGTCTTCGCTCTTCACGTCGCTCATTTGCAACGCGTTGGTAAGATCCTCGGTTGAAATCTCGTCAGCACGTTTGCCTACTGCTTTGCGAACGAACCCCATGCTCTTGACCATCAGGCGTGACAGGGGGCTGAAAACCATCGACATCACTTGTAGAGGCGATGCCACAGCTGTCGCAAACTTCACATTGTTGTTGGTGGCATAGAGTTTAGGAATAACTTCGCCAAAAAGCAGAATCAAGAAGGTAAGGACTACTGTCTGTATCAGAAAGTTGGTGATAGCGCTATCAAAAGTGAACATCTTATTCATTGCGAAGTTTAGCACTATCACAATCATTATGTTAATCAGGTTATTGCCTATCAAGATGGTGGCAAGTAGCTTCTCAGGCTGCTCCAAAAGGCGTTCCACACGATCGCGCTTCGTGTCGTCCTCAATGCTCTCAATGTCTTTCTTCGACAGGGAGAAATAGGCAATCTCGGAGCCCGAATTGAACGCCGAGAAAACGAGACCTAATAATGCTGTTAATATAGCCACCCAAACTTCAAGCGTTGGGGCATGAAATGTTATAGACGAGGGTATAGATAATGACTGCAACAGTTGTGCAGAGAAATTTAAAATACAAGATAAAGGGTCAGGGTCCAAAATCCAAAGTTTTAGTTAAACAATTTGTCTTAAGGGCACAAGGGTTTGATTATCAAGTTGATTGCAAGTGCCCTTAAGCAAGTGTTCGCCACATGGGCGATATTCTATTGCAAAGGTAGTGATATTTTTTTGCTAAACAAAAAAAAATTAGAAAAACCACTGCAATTAACTATAATGAGAATTTTTTTATTACCTTTGTGCAAATTATAAATATGTAATAACTATGTTTACTTATAACAAACACATAAAATTGCTTGCATGGTTAGTCGCATCAGTGGCTATGTTATTGCCTGCCAGTGCGCTGGCGCAGGATGAGAACACACAGTTGCAAGACGAGAAACTCAACACCTTCACTATTGATGCCGAGTTGATGACACGAGGCGAGTTGCGCTTTGGCGGCCTGCCCGACAGCGAGGACGACATAAACAACAAGGCATCTTTCATTCTTGAGCGCACCAGGCTGGGGCTCGATTTTGAGCGCACTTTCATCAAGGCTCACATCACGGGACAGCACTCGGCGGTGTGGGGCCAGGCAGGAAAGGGGTCATTCAACCTTTATGAGGCTTGGGCGCAGTTCACCTCACGCCAGGGGCTTTTCGCTAAAATTGGCCGTCAGGTGCTCAGCTATGACGATGAGCGCATCATCGGTTCCAACGACTGGGCGATGGCTGCAATGTCGCACGACCTGCTAAAGATTGGCTATGAAGGTGGAGTTCACAAGGTGCATGCCATGTTTGCATACAACCAGAATAGCGAGAGTGTGAACGGAGGAACAGTCTATCGCAACGGTGACAAGCCCTACAAACTGATGCAGAACCTGTGGTATCACTACCAGCACCCTCGTGTGCCGTTTGGCGCTTCGCTGCTATTCATGAACATAGGCATGCAAAGCGAGTTAGATGATTATATAAATAAGACGCATTATCAACAGCTAATTGGTACTTATCTCTCATATAAGCCCAAAAACTGGAGTGCCGAAGGCTCGTTTTACTACCAATTTGGCAGAAACGAGTACGATATGGAAATCTCGGCATGGATGGCAAGTGTGAAAGCCTCTTATTCACCAACCTGGCAATGGCAGCTCACTGCAGGCTACGATATTCTTAGTGGTGATCCATTCTTTGCCGTCCCCCCAGGTGGCGGTATAGGTTTGGGGCTTGTTCATCACAAGACAATAAAGGGCTTCAGTCCAGTGTATGGTTCGCATCACAAGTTCTATGGTGCTATGGATTTCTTTTATCTTTCCACCTACTATAATGGCTTCACACCAGGACTTCAGAACTACTATATAGGTGTAAACTACAAGCCTATCAATAAGTTGAGATTTGATGCAGCCTATCACTATCTCGCTATAGCGACCAACACCAAATACCTCGACAAGACTCTGGGTCATGAGCTTGAGTTCTCAGCAGTTTACACCCCTATAAAGGAGGTAAGTGTGATGCTGGGCTACAGCTTCATGCATGGCTCAAAAACCATGGAGGAGCTGAAGCGTGTTGACAATAACGGCAATCTCCACTGGGCATGGCTCAACATTATTGTGCGACCACGATTCCTGCAAGTGAAGTGGTAATTCATAATAGTTCACAGTTCATAGTTCATAGTTCATAGTTCACAGTTGTGAGTTATCAGTTTCCAGTTATCAGTTCCCAGTTCCCGGTTCCCGATCAACGATAAACGAACTCCTATCCACCTTCCACCTTCCACCAAAAAAGATAAACGATCAACGAACTCCGATCCACCTTCCACTTTCCACCAATAAACGACAACACCAGAAGCCATGAGAGAAATATTAGCTAAGATAAAGAAACACATAGATAGGCGTACATGGATCACTTTGATAATTGTGTTTGCCGCATTGCTGATTGAGTTGTTCTCATGGGCGCAATATTACTACACTAAACAGCTTCTCGAAGATGAGCTTGAAAAGAAGGCCGCAATTGAGATGACCATGAAGGCCATCCTCGTTAAGAGTATGCTCAATACCACCGAACAGGTGCTCAACAGCCATGTGACAGAAATCACTAAGCTGATTGAAGACCCCGATGACATTACCGACGGATTGCGCACTATAGTCGGAGCCAACGACTATTTTACGGGGGTGGGACTGGCATTTAAGCCTGGCTATTACAAGGGACATGACGAGCTCTATGAACCTTGGGCTTTCAACGCTGAAGAAGGCATCATGGTGAGAGATAATGTTGCCATAGGCGGACACGACTACACAAACTTCAAGTTCTACACCGAACCCATGTTGACAGGAAAGCCTTATTGGAGCGACCCCTACATTGACAGCGTGGAAACCCATACATTTATCACCACTTATTCTGTACCCATCATCGACAAAAGTGGACAAAAAGCCGGTGTGGCTGGCATTGACCTTTCGCTTGAATGGCTCAGCGACAGTCTCAACAACCGTCACATGTACTCATCGTCATACTGCATGCTTCTTACTGATGATGCAAAACTCATTTCACAACCACCCAAAAGTCACCCGCGCTATAAAGATTTTGATGATGCCATTAAGCTTATAAATGACTCTACCAACAGAGCACGCGTTGTTACTAAGAGCAAAATCAAAGTGATAGAGTTCGACACCGAAGACGGGAAAGAAGCCTGCGTCTTTTTCCACCACATGAAGGGCAAACCCCATTGGATGATCGCTGTGGTGTGCTATGACGAAGAGGTGTTTGCTGGGCTAATCGCCATACGCCTGCGCACGGGTCTGCTCATGCTGCTGGGTTTCCTGCTGCTGGGTTATATAATCTACCGATTCCTCAGGAACAATAAAAAGATGGCTCAAAACGAGCTGGAGCACGAGCGCCTGAACACCGAGCTGCAGGTGGCGAAGCGCATACAGAGCGAGATGCTGCCCCACGATGATGTCACTCACGATAATTTCGACATTGCCGCCTCGCTGCTCTCGGCACGAGAGGTGGGAGGTGATATCTACGACTACTTTATGCGCGACGACAAGCTTTTCTTCTGCATTGGCGATGCCAGCGGCAAGGGCGTGGCGTCGGCGCTCATAATGTCGGTAACCCACTCTATGTTCCGCTCATTTGGCTCACGTGAGAGCCACCCCGCCCGCATCATGCAGAAGATTAATCAGGCTGTGTGCCACGGCAACGACTCGAGCATGTTTGTCACCTTCTTCATTGGAGTGCTCGATCTACCCACAGGACGTCTGCAATATTGTAATGCTGGTCACGATACACCGCTACTAATTGACAATAAGGCTAACAACCTTGAGGTGAAATCAAATATCCCTCTTGGTGTTGATGTTGACTGGTTTTATGAGGGACAACTTGTTGTGCTCAACCCCGGCAACACGCTATTACTTTACACCGACGGCTTAACTGAGGCTATGGATGCCAAACATGACCAGTTTGGCTTGCAACGAGTGAAAGACACGATAGAACAACATATAGGTGATGTACCACAGCAACTGCTTGATGCATTGCTCACTGCTTGCAAAGACTTTGTTGATGGTGCCGAGCAGAGCGACGACCTCACTATGCTTGCTGTGAAATTTAGTCCTAAAGAAGAGGAGATCATCATGCATCGTGAAATCACCATTGACAACTCGCTTAGCCATGTGCCCAAGGTAAATGACTTTGTCAAGAGCTTTGGCGAGGAATTGAAATTAGAGGAGAAAGAATCTCAGAATCTGAAACTCGCCATCGAGGAAGCCGTGGTCAACGTAATCAACTATGCCTATCCCGTTGGAGAGAAAGGCGATATCACAATCGGGGCGACAGCAACTGCCACCACTTTACGCTTTAAGATTATTGACTGTGGTGTGGCTTTTGCTCCCACCGACGCCCCCGATGTCGACACCTCCCTCTCAGCTGAGGAACGCCAGATTGGCGGCTTGGGCATCTTCCTAGTGCGACAGCTCATGGATATCATCAATTACGAGCGCATCGATGGTAAAAACGTGCTCACTTTGACTAAAAATATCAAGAAATAAATAATTAACACTCAATAAATACAAGATTATGAAGACTACTATTAATGAAATTGACGGCAAATTGGTTGCCATGTTTGAAGGCGAACTCGACACTGCTGCCGCTATCGAGGTAGAAAAGGAGATGAAACCTCTCTACGACAACGAGGACAAGGACATAGTGATAGATTGTGCCAAGCTTGAGTATATCGCATCGAGCGGATTGCGCATCTTGCTTGGCATCCTCAAGAAAGCAAAGTCGCACGGCCACACCGTTACCCTAAAGGGCTTGAATGACGACATCAAGAACGTGTTTAAAATGACAGGATTCATCAACCTCTTCAGCTTTGAGTAATAATAATAGCAAACAAGTGAACAAGTTGACAAGGGACAAGCTAACAAGGCAATAGTAATAATATGATCTAATACGCTATTGCCTCGTCTGCTCGTTTGCTGGTCAGCTCGTCAGCTAAAAAAATAACAAACATGAAAACTTCAGCACCATTGAGCAAGTCTCAGTATGGGCTTTATGTAGAGTGTGCGAGCCATCCTGGCGAGCTATGCTACAATGTGCCCTACATGTATGTGCTTGACGGCAGTCTCGACGGCGAGCGCCTGTGTCAAGCGGTGATTACTGCTTTTAAATCACACCCCACCATGTTCACTCGCATCGAGCTGAGCGACGATGGCGAACCTATTCAAACCCTTGACCTAGATAATGAGCAATTATCCCTCGAGGTCAAACAAATATCTGATATCGAGCAAGAGAAGTCCCATCTGGTTCAACCGTTCAACATCTACGGTGACCGCCTGTTCCGTTTGAGCCTGATGCACGATGGCAATAATTACTTCCTCTTTGCCGACTGTCATCACATGATTATCGACGGCACATCGTTGCAAGTGCTGTTGCATGACATTGAGAAGGCCTATCGTGGCGAAGAAATTCAAGCCGAAGAGCTGACGGTGATGCAAGTGGCAATGGATGAGGCGCAGCAGCGCGAGACTCCAGACTTTGAGGAGGCAAAGCAGTGGTATGCCCATAATTTCGATTGTGGCGACGTCTTCACTCAACTCGCTCCCGACCTTGCCATAAGCACTCATAGCGAGGACAGCACCTTGCGTACCCTCTCAATTGACATGCAGCAAGTGGACGATTACTGCAAGAGCCACGGGGTGTTCCGCAGCAACTTCTTCACTAGTGCATTTGCCTTCCTGCTTGCAAAGTACAATTCCGAAAGTGAAGCATTGTTCAATACTGTCTATAATGGCCGCAGCGACAAGCGCCTGGCGAATACGACGGGTATGTTTGTCAAAACATTGCCAGTTTATGCAAAGTTTGATGATGACACCAGAGTTTTGGATTTCCTTCTACGAGGCCAAGAGTTGATGAGCGGATGCCGCCAGCACAGCATCTACTCTTATAGCGACCTCCAGCAAGACCTTCATCTGGAAACCAATGTAGCCTTCGCATGGCACGGCAACATTTTTGCCGACAAAACCTTTATGGATAAACCATTGCAAACCATTCAGATTGGCAATGTCACTACTGGTGTTTCGCTATATGTCAAAGCTTATATCTTTGATGGCAAATATCACATAGAGGCTGAATATTTCAGCAATGAGTATTCCAAATCACTTGTTGATCACTTCCTCGAGAGTTATGAGGCTGTACTGACGGAGTTTCTCACTAAGGAAAAACTCTGCGATGTAGAACTCACAACTCCGCATCAAGTGAAGGAACTTGACGAATTCAACCTTACTGACAGTCCATTTGATGACACCCAGACGGTGGTGTCGCTCTTCCGCGCACAAGCCCAAGCCAATCCCGATGCAATTGCCGTGGTTTACAAAGATAAGACCTTCACCTATGCTCAAGTCGATGACATGAGCGACCGCATAGCGGCGTTTGTTGCCAGCCGTGGTTTAGGCGAAGACGATGTGGTGTCGATTCTGATTCCACGCTGCGAGTGGATGGCCATCGCTTCGTTAGGTGTGCTAAAAGCGGGCTGTGCCTACCAACCACTTGATCCGTCTTATCCCAAAGAGCGCCTCGAATTCATGATGAGCGACGCTAAGGCGCAAATTCTTATTGCCGACGAGCAGTTGCTCAACCTTGTTGAAAGTTACAAGGGCGAGGTGATTCTCACCCGCGACTTGCCTAGCCTGCCTGCGGCACAGTCAATTCCTGAGGGGCCTAAGCCTCACAGCATGTTCACACTGGTTTATACATCGGGTTCCACAGGTGTGCCTAAAGGTTGCCAAATTGAGCAATGCAATATTGTGGCGTTTATGCACATGCATCAAACCACACATGACATAACTGCATCAAGTAAAATAGCGGCTTACGCCAGCTTTGGCTTTGACGCTTCGTTAATGGAGATTTATTCTGCTCTCACCATTGGTGCGCAGTTGAATATCATTCCCGAGGAGATTCGCCTTGACCTGATGGCTCTTAATGACTTCTTCGAGAAGAGCGGTATCACCCATGTGTTCATGACTACACAGGTGGCCTACCAGTTTGCCACCAACTTCGAGAACAATTCATTACAGCACTTGCTCACTGGAGGCGAGAAACTCTCCACCCTTACACCTCCAAGCACCTACACTCTTTCTAATGGTTATGGACCATCGGAGACAATCTGCTATGTCACCAATTTTGACGTGAAAGAACAGATTAAGAATATCCCCATTGGCAAGGCTCAAATCAACTGCAAGTGCTACATCACCGACAAGTATGGTCACCGATTGCCCATTGGTGCCGCTGGCGAACTCTGGGTAGCAGGCCCGCAAGTGACTCGCGGCTACCTTAACCGCCCCGAGAAGACTGCCGAGGTGTTTATCTCCAATCCATTCAACAGTGAGGAGAAATATTGCCGAGTGTATCGCACCGGTGACATTGTGCGTTACATCCCCAGCGGCGACATTGAGTTCGTTGGCCGCCGCGATGGCCAAGTCAAGATTCGCGGTTTCCGCATCGAGCTCAAAGAGGTGGAAGGCATTATCCGCGAGTTCCCAGGCATCAAAGACGCCACTGTGCAAGCCTTTGAAGAGGAAGGCGGCGGCAAGTTCATCGC
>JAEEGL014899398.1_pt1 | contig 18154 bp, 16 predicted proteins | sample 9134231 | NCBI WGS metagenome assembly JAEEGL01 (sample SAMN16246548, study PRJNA631951) | gut metagenome | biome: gut microbiome; feature: rumen; material: fiber-attached | host: Bos | place: Iran: Karaj | collected 2018-10 | reverse complement strand
TCTTGGACAATGCCCAAGAACATATGACAAATAGGCCATTCCAGTGCGACTACGTCGCAGGGCCTATTTGCACTTGTATCATGGTTTCACGAAATGCGCAGCGTAGTGCGCATTTCTGCAATTTAGTCCAATAATACATACCTTCTTCAAAGCATATTACAAGTACAAACATATTTAAATGTTATAGCCATAGTTGGTGTGCATTGCGCTGACTATGGCTTTTACTGTATGGGGCGCTCGGTATTGGATTGTACTTATAAAATTTTATGTATCAACAGAGAATTACTATACCTGCATCAGGAAGATATGTTATTTCTATACAAGATGCATTTTATAACTAAAAATGTAGATAATACATCGATATATGAAAATAAGAGTAATTCGATGAGAATTTCTTTCTCTATATTAAATGATGACATCGGAATAATGGAAAAAAGAAATATCTATGACTAAATCCGGGCATATAAACGAAAAGAGACATCGGAATAATGGGAAAAAGAAATATCGATGACTAAATCCGGGCATAAAAGCGAAAAGAGACATCGGAATAATGGGAAAAGGAAATATCGATGAATGAATTGAGGAATATAAGCGAAAAGAGACATCGGAATAATGGGAAAAAGAAATATCGATGACCAAATCCGGGCATATAAACGAAAAGAGACATCGGAATAATGGAAAAAAGAAATACTGATGACACAATCTAAAGCCCATAAGTAAAAACACATATATATGAATTCGGAATCATCGATTATAATGGAAAGAGCAATTCTCGATTATAGAATGTAGAAATTACGAGAAAACTTGGAATGGACATAAGTAATAATAGAAGGTGAGAATTCAGGGGTGGATGAAATCAGCTTAACTGTCATGACGCGGGAATTATGTCATGAGCTATATAAAACCTGGGAGAACGATGAAGCCATTTACATGGATAGGTCGCTGTTTAAGTCGTTTACATATAAAGAGGAAGCTGTAGATAGATACTATCGATTGGAAAAATAGGATAAGACACAAATGATCATAACAGTCATTCGCCATGGAAAAGTGCTTCATACTTGGAAAAAATGGTGCTCATCATCAGAATTTGATGAACAGTGCAGGCTTTATGATAGTGCACCAATAGAGAACATGACAAGTACAAATGAACACAAGGCAACAAAAGTGCATATAAGTACTCTTGATAGAAGCCTTCAGACTGCTAGGATGCTATTTGGAGATATGACATTTTATAGTACGGATAAAATAAATGAAGTTCCAATTAAATCAGCTTTTGATACCAAATTGCATCTTCCGGTATGGTTTTGGCATGTTTCAGGACGGTTACAGTGGATCTTCAATTTTGGAAGGCAACCTGAAACAAGAAGTCAGACAAGGGAGAGGGCAGAACAGTTTGTCAAAGAGTTGATTAATTGTGGAGAGGACAGCGTTTTAGTAACACATGGCTTTTTCATGCACACGCTGATTGCCACGATGAAGCAGCATGGTTTTAGACAAGAAAAAGCTAGATTTCATTATAAAAATGGAGAAGCTATAGTGCTTGAAATACGACTGTAAAGAAATATGGGAATGGTCTGAGAAGGTTTATGAGTTCGTTAGAACTCTTTAAGGTGGGGATCATTCTAAAGGAAAAGTTAGATATTAAGGAGAGATAAGATAGTGATAAAAGCAGTACTTACAATCGATGATATAGCAACAAATAATACACCGGCACTGGTTGACTATTTAGTTGAAAAAGGTATAAAAGTTCTGATGTTTGCATGGGGAGAAAATATTGAAAGACATCCCGAGAATGCTATTTATGCTCTACAGCATGGCATGGTGGTTGGAAATCACAGCTACACCCACCCGAATTTCGCAGATATCTCTTTTGAAGAAGGGATAAAAGAAATTGAGAAGACAGAAGCACTTCTTGATGATATTTACAAAAAAGCAGGTATAGAGAGAAAATATCGCCCATTCCGATTCCCTTATGGTAGCAAGGGCGGAGAAAATAAAGAAAAATACGAGAAGTACTTAAGGGATAAAGGCTTCAGCAAACTGGATGACAGGGATATTTCTTATCCGTGGTGGAAAGAAAGCGGCCTGGATAAAGATATAGATACCCTGTGGACTTTTGACTTTGCCGAGTATCAGATTCGCCCTGATAGCGGATTTACGATGGAAGATGTATTTAAGCGTGTTCACAACAATAGTCCTGCAAATGGCGGAGCACTGCTTGAAGATGGAACAAATCATATTATACTTATGCATGACCATGAAGAGACTCTGGCCATGGTTCCTGATTATTACAAGATCATGATCGAGCATGTTATGGAAAATGGGGTTACATTCAAGCAGCCCGAGTTTATATGATGAAACTATCGCAAAGTATCAGGTAATCGAGAAATAAGAGGAGAGGGTATGATACCGACCAGGGAAGAAGCGTTAGAAGAGTTAAGAGTGGCCAAGGAGCTTAATCCCGGACCTTGGGTTAAGCACTCAATCAATGTCGGTGTTGCAGCGAGAAACATTGCGGAGAAGATACCGGGGATGGATGCTGAAAGGGCATATATCCTTGGAATGCTGCATGATATCGGCAGAAGAGTTGGAATAGTAGATATTCCTACTCATGTTTATGAGGGCTACAAGTACTGCATGGAAAAAGGCTGGGATGAGGTTGCAAGGATATCCATGACTCATTCATATCTTCGTATGAAGGATGAGTTTGACTATGAGCCTGAGGCTGAACATGTAAAGGCAATAAAAGCTTATATTATGGACTGCGAAGCGGATGACTATGACAGACTGATCCAGCTTTGCGATTCTCTTGCAGTGGACTATGGATTCGTGATTCTGGAAAAGAGATTTGTAGATGTCACCAGAAGATATGGAATCATGGAAGGTTATATAAAGGGCTGGGAAATTGCTTTTAAGATAAAAGAAGATTTTGAGGCGCAAATGGGATGTTCAATCTATGATGTTCTTCCTGATATTGGAAGAACCACACTTCTTACTCCGAAACCCTGGAAGCCGCCTGTAAAATGATTGGGGGAAAAATGCATTTTGTTGATGCAAAGGGAATACTGACCACAAGCGGCGGACGCTGTGGCATGAATATCTACCGTGGGTGTACTCACGGGTGCATATATTGCGATAGCAGGAGCAAATGTTATCAGTTTACCCATGCTTTTGAAGATATTGAGGTTAAGCAGAATGCGCCACAGCTCTTAGAAGCTGCGCTTAAGGCCAAGAGAAAAAAGTGCATGATAGGAACAGGATCGATGTCTGATCCATATATGCATTGCGAGGAAGAACTTGGTATTACAAGACAGTGCCTTGAAATAATTCAAAGGTATGGCTTTGGTCTGGCGATACAGACAAAATCGGACAGAATTCTAAGAGATATCGATATTCTTGATGAAATAAATAAAGAATCAAAGTGCGTAGTTCAGATGACTTTAACGACCTACGATGATAAACTTTGCAGTATTTTGGAGCCCAATGTCTGCAACACCAAGCGTCGTCTTGAAGTCCTTGCCAAGATGCGGGAGAGAGGGATACCAACTATTGTATGGATTACCCCTATACTTCCTTTTATCAATGACACCGAGGAGAATGTCAGGCAGATTCTTGAAGCCTGCGCAGAAACAGGTGTAAGAGGAATCATTGACTTTGGCATGGGGCTGACACTTAGAGAGGGCGACAGGGAATACTACTATGATGCTCTTGATAAGCATTTTCCAGGGCTTAAGCAAAAATATATTGATATGTATGGGAATGCTTATGAAATTCCTAGTCCTAACTCAGGAAAGCTCATGAAGATCCTCAAAGAAATCTGTCAGAAAAATAATATGCTGTATAAGCCTGATGATTGTTTTGCGTATATGAGTGAATTTCCTCAAAGATACAAGCAGCTTACCCTGTTTGATCTGTAATAATACGAGTCTTTTGGGATTTCAATCCAAGAATATATAGTAATAAAAATTTAATAGCTGAGCCATTGCTATTGCTACTCGATAAATGAGAAAATATATCATGAAAAGTGGTAAAAGTACAAATAGGCTCTACGACGAAGTCGCATTGAGATGGCCTATTTGTCAAACATTACTTACACAGAGAAAGCGAGGCCGGGCAAATGGAAAAATCAAAAGTGTACTTTACCGATTTCAGGACAGGACTTGGAGTCAGCCTTACAGTTAAGCTTCAGAAGCTGATCAGAATGGCTGGCATTGGATCGATCGACATGAATGGGAAGTTTGTGGCGATCAAGATGCATTTTGGTGAGCTTGGCAATCTTGCTTATCTTAGACCTAACTATGCAAAGGCTGTGGCCGATGTAATAAAGGAATTGGGCGGACTGCCTTTTTTGACAGACTGTAATACTCTTTATCCCGGAAGCCGCAAGCATGCGCTTGAGCATTTGGACTGCGCCAATATTAATGGCTTTAATACCATAACAACAGGCTGCCAAATAATCATAGCTGATGGCCTCAGAGGAACAGACGACATAGTGGTTCCTGTACCGAATGGAGAGTACTGTAAAGAGGCATATATTGGACGTGCTGTAATGGACGCCGATATTATTATCTCCCTTAATCATTTCAAAGGCCATGAGCAGGCTGGATTTGGTGGTGCTATCAAGAACCTCGGAATGGGATGTGGTAGCCGCGCCGGAAAGATGCAGCAGCATAACAGCGGTCAGCCTCACGTCAATGAATCAAGATGCAGAGGCTGTCACAGATGTGCAAAAGAATGTGGCTCTGACGCTATAGTTTACAAGGGAGATAAGGCGTGGATCGATCCCGAGAAGTGTAAAGGATGCGGAAGATGTATTGGAGCCTGTGCTTTTGATGCTATTTCAAATAACAACGAGGATGCTCCTCAGATGCTTGGCAGGAAGATGGCTGAGTACACAGCTGCAGTTGTGAGCGGAAGGCCAAGCTTCCATATAAGTCTGATCACTGATGTTTCACCAAACTGTGACTGTCATGGTGAAAATGATGCTCCCATACTTCCTGATATCGGAATGCTTGCATCATTTGACCCTGTAGCTCTCGATCAGGCCTGCGTAGATCTTTGCCAGAAGGCTGAGCCTATCAGGAACAGCCAGCTCGGCGACAATATGGCAAGCGAGCATTTCCATGATCATGGAGATGTATGGCACAACAGCAATCCTAATGTCTCCTGGGCTGAAACCCTCGAGCATGCAGAGAAAATTGGCGTAGGAACCCGTGAATATGAGCTGGTTACCATGAAGTAATTAAGGACATAAAATAAGCCACCTATTGGGCGTTGTCATTAAGAATAGACATTTCCCTATAGGTGGCTTTAATGTTTTATGGATATTCAAATTGCTTATTCAAGTAGCATTACAATTCTTACTTCACAACTTCTTTTGCAAATTCCTGATAATCGAGGCAGGTGGTGCAGTTTGGTGCATAATCGATGAGGAGTTTCTTGTGCTCCTGAGCTTCCTTGGTTTTGACACATTCTCTTATCACAGTCTTGAAGAGCTTGGTATCCATCTGCTTTGCACTCTCTTCAATGCTTTCCCTGATCTCGCGCTCAAGGTTAGAACGGCCTGAATATCTTACGAGCAAAAGACCTGCGATTGAAAGTTCGCGGTTCTGTCTGCGTTTAACAGCCATGATCGTATCATAGAGCTGCTGTATTCCCTGCATTGCGTAGGAATCAGCGGTTACGGGAATAATAACCTTATCTGCAGCGATAAGGCAGTTGTAAAGGATTATGTTGAGAGAAGGAGCAGTGTCGATGACGATGTACTTATAGCCATCGAGATTATCCAGTGCATCCTTTAATCGATAAAAACCTTCAACATCTCCATCAAGCATCTTCTCGGCTTTTACAAGAAGAGGGTCGGAAGCAACGATATCGCCATTTGGAGTGTGCTGAATAGCTTCCTCAATCGGGAGCTTGTCAGAGTCGATAATAACGTCATACAAAGTTGCTACATCCTCGATTTTTGCTTCATAGGTGCTGGAGCTGTTGCCCTGAGGATCTGCATCTATCAAAAGAGTTTTTGCCTTTTTTCCAAGTATTCCTGCAAGATTAGTTGCTGTAGTGCTTTTTCCGATGCCACCTTTCTGGTTGGCTACAACAAAAACAGTTGCCATTTCAGTTCTCCTCCTTAGAATTCTACACTTCCGCTTAGTTCATTGTTAATAACATAGAACACGCGGTGCTCTTCAGGCTTGATGTAGACATCAACCTTGCTGAAATCTGAATCTGAGAATCCTTTGCTTAGCGCATCGTTTTTTATAAGCTGCAGAAGGTCATCTGTTCTGCGCTCCTTATCCCCAAACTGAACAACTATGTTTTTCTGAGCTGACGCAAAGCTTCCTGTAAGCTCATTTGCTCTTTCGACGCTACTTTTTCTAGCCATACTTATCCCCTCCGTAATATGTTCATCGAAATTTTCATAATATAAGCATTTTATCACAAAATCGTGAATGTGTTAAAAATGTAAATACCATATTTTGTGCAGTGGAAAAATATTGTAAAATAGTAGGGTGATTTCAAAGTTTGTTGTGGGGGATTTTATGACATTTTCTATTGAGAGCTTTGTTTTTGTCATCGCTGTCTTTCTAATATTCTATTTTATAAGACGCAGGGCGAGAGCATATTTTTTACTGGCGGCAAGTATTTATTTCATCGCAAAACTTGATGTTAATTCCTGCATCTGGGTGATTGCTACATCTGGCATTGTGTATCTTTTGGGATTACTTGAGGGCATTGCGCTTAAGAAGGAGAAGAAGTCAAAGGCCAAGGCTGTGATGGTTGTTGGCATTTCTCTTTGCGTGCTTTCTCTTTTTGTCCTGAAACATGTAGCAACCTGGAATTTTGCTGACCAGATTTTTCAGAATCTTATAATGCCAATAGGCTTTTCATACTATATTTTCCAGGCAATTGCTTATCTTGCAGATATTTATACGGGCAAAGTAAAGGCTGAATCCAATCTGCTTTTCTTTTTACTGTATATGTGCTTTTTCCCAAAATTTGTCAGCGGACCTATTGAGACGCCTGCAAATCTCCTTCCACAGATCAAGAGCCTTAATAAAGTTCAGATGTTTGAGGATGACCGCATTTCTATCGCTTTCCCAACAATTCTGTACGGATTCTTTATGAAGGTAGTTGTGGCAGACAGAATTGCAATGTATGCGCCAAAGATTCTGAATTTCCCGCATATCTACGGAACTCAGTGGCTATTTGCAGGTATGCTGATGTACACGCTGCAGATTTATTGCGACTTTGCAGGATACAGTGCTATAGCAGTCGGTGTCAGCAGACTCGTGGGAATCAGGCTGACTGAGAATTTCTATGTGCCGTATCTTTCCTCTGATATCAGCACATTCTGGAGAAGATGGCATATGTCCCTTTCAAGATGGCTCAGAGACTATCTGTATATTCCTCTTGGAGGTAACAGAAAGGGCACATTCAGAAAGTTCGTAAATACAATGATCGTATTTATCGTCTGCGGATTGTGGCATGGAGCTGGACTTAGCTTTGTTATCTGGGGTATGCTTCATGGAATATACAGTATTGTTGATACACTTTTGGCGAAGAAAAAAGAAGAGATTGATAAAAAAGGCGGAGTTTGGGCCTGCACCAGAAAATTAGTCGGCACAGTAGTTACATTTTTCAGTGTGGCTGTTGCATGGGTATTCTTTGGTGCGCCAAGTACCGCTTATGCAGTTAATTTTATTGTCAGAATGTTCAAGGGAACAGGTGAGATTCCCCTCGACATACAGACTATAGAGCTTGGTGTGACGCAGATGGACAAAAATATCCCGGTCTATGCGCTCTTTGTACTGGCTCTCGATCTTTTGATGCTGCGTAAAGGGCTGCCATTTGGCGAAGCTGTTTTAAAGCTTCCGCCAATCGTAAGGTACATTATTGAGTATGCTCTGATAATTGCCATTGCGCTTTTGGGAGTTTACGGTCCCGGATATAATGCAGCCGACTATATGTACATGGGATTCTGAGAAAAGAACTGTTGGTATTAAGATTCAAATGAGGATGTGGAGAGAACATAGTGTATAAAGGTATTAATTTTTTTCAAAAGAAGAATATTCTTCGAATAGCATTTATATTATTTACAGCTTTTTCGCTTTGGTACTGGGATGGCGTTATGTCCGTCAAAAATGACCATGGAGTTAGTCAGGCGATTGCAATGTATTACCAGCCGAAGAACTCAATAGATGTGGTTATGATGGGATCAAGCCATATCCACTGTGATATAGACACCGGTCTCTTGTGGAAAAACTACGGAATCACATCATTTGATTACAGCGCAGCTGAGCAGCCGCTTTGGATGACATACTATTATCTTATAGAGTTTTGCAAGTATCAGAAGCCCAAGATCATGGTTCTTGACCTGTATTCTCCGGCACACAGAAAAGCGGATTATCAGTATGACTGGATAAAGCCCAACATTTTGGGAATGAGATTTTCACTCAACAAGCTTAGAATGCTGCAAGTCAGCGTGGAACCGGAAAAGATGGAAGAGTATTTCCCGGATTTTGCAACATATCATGACAGATTTTCAGAGCTCACCAGAGATGACTTTATTTACCCATTCCGTCTGAAGAAGGAAATGATCAATTACAAGGGATTTACTCCTTATCTCGAGAGAAATCCGCAGGAAAAACCTGAGATTACACAGACTCAGAGCGGTGGACTAACAATAAAGTCTGAGGAATATCTTCAGAGGATAATCGATTATACTAAGAAAAATGGTATCGAACTGTTTTTGATAGTTACCCCATATATTACTACGGATGAGGATGAGCTTGTTTATAACCGCATAAAAGAGATTGCGGCTATGAATGACATAGAGTTTAACAGTACTAACTATGACTATGAAAAGATTGGTCTCGACTTCGAGACTGATTTCAACGATAACTCACATCTCAATTACTGGGGGGCTTATAAATTTACAGAATATCTCGGAAATGAGCTGAAGTCGAGATTTGAGATCCCTGATCACAGAGGAGATCCCAAGTACGACTCCTGGGAAGTGAATTACCACGAAATAGCTCAGTATGTTGCAGAGAACAGCTAAAAGTTTAGCCGCATTCTTCGTAGAGATCATCAAACAGATGGCCCTTAATGACATATACGTCGTGAGGGTCATCTTTTCTTACTGCGATATAATCGCCAATGCCGCCTGAGTAATAGTTGTCTTCGTCCCACACTGTGAAGATCTTAACCTTTTTGGTAAGAGGCTTTGCATAAATGAGTGAGAAAGAGTGGCTAAAGGCAGCCTTTGCATAGTCAATCACAAATTTCTTTTCATCTGTAGTTGAATTCTTGATAGTTGGGCTGTATTCAAACTCTTTTTCAAAGGATTCCTCAAGTACGGTGTAGCTGGTGCGAAGCTTTTCGCGTGAGATTGGGTAAATCTCGCCTTCCATGCCTATCATGAGATAGTCGTCATCCTCGATTCTGGTTACGATATCTCTTTCAAGCGTTCTGATAAATGTCGGAGTTCCGCATGGGAAAACGTCCGTGAGCTTAACTACGCCAAGCTTGTGTGGGAGCTTTGAATACAGCTTCATGTCAGAAGTATCGAGAGTGATATCTTCTGCGTAGATGATCTTGTATTCCTGGAAATAAGCAGACATTCGCTCATGGAAAATCTCTTTTATCGGCCTGTCGAGCTTTTCAGGGCGCATTGAGCCGCCGGCTTTCAATTTGTGACCGCCGCCACCGCCATAGCCTTCTGCGAGATATGCTGCAAGACCGTCCGCGTGCACCTCTTTTGTGCAGCTGCGAACTGAGAATTTTATCTCATTGTGACTCTGATAGTAGGCAAGACACACGTCTACGCCTGCTGTTTCCAAAGAAAAATCGCTTATGACACCGAGAATATTGGGGTCACAGGGCTCTGCTTCGAGGATGAGATATTTGTTATCCTCAAAGTACTCATAGGAAAGGATTGCCTTTCCTGTAATTACAAACTCATCGAGAGTGATATTTGAATTGCTCATCTGGGTGATAAGGCTCTTATTGACCACGAGGTCGTCAAGCATGTCTCTGTCCAGCGGGTGTGAAACCTCAGAGAGCTTGTTGGTGTCGGTAAAAAGTCCGTAATAAAGCGCTGTGGCAAGCTCCTCATCATCGATTGAAAGGCCGTCATTCATGATCATGTTCCAGACAACTGTGGAGCAGCTTCCGACATTACTTCTTACCTCAGAAAGCTGAGGAAGAGGACCGCTTATCTGATGATGGTCGATTACTGCGACGTTTAAAGCTTCGGGAGTAGTGACATTTTTTTGCCCATACTGACAGTCGACAGTGATAAGAAGCTCCGGCTGCCTGTCAAAATCAGGTGCATATTCGACTGGAATCTCCAGAGCAGACTTCATGATAAGAAGGTTATTTTTCTGAATGCGATTGATTCCTCTGTAGATAAAATGAGGCTTTTTTCCCATTTTGCTAAGATACCAGAATAGCGCATACCCGCTTGCAAGTGCGTCTGCATCGGGATTGTCGTGGCACTGGATAACAATATCATTAAATTTAAGTAAGTCCTTTAATATCATAGGAAACCTCATTATAATAGGAATTGTGGTTTGAATCCTGAAAAAATACGGCATATTAACAGAATCCAAGCCCCAAGTCTTAATGATACAGTAAACTACAGCTCTATACAACAAAAAATAGTCGAATTTTCGCGTGCTTTCGTCCATTTATTTTTAAACATGTGATAAATAGGCGACTAGAAGAGAGGAAAGAGGTATGACACCAGACAGGATAGGCCCGGAGGGGAGATTTGATGCTTTTAAAAATGGAGAGGTGCTTCTTGGGAAAAAGAAATCACATCTGCCTGCAATGGGATGGAACAGTTGGAATGCATTTGGCAGCGGAAATACAGAGGCGCTGACTAAAGCTATGGCAGACAGGTTTATTGAGCTTGGGCTTGATAAGCTGGGCTACAAATATATTGTTCTTGATGATGGATGCTACAAGGAGAGCAGGGTAGATGGGAAGCTCTCCAATGAGGAAGTAAAATTCCCAAGCGGCTTCAAGGCTTTGGGAGACTATATTCACGACAAAGGCCTTAAATTCGGTATGTACAATGATATAGGAACTAATCTTTGCGCGGGGGCAGAGGTCGGAACCTGTGGTCACGAAGAGGATGACGCAAGAAGCTATGTTTCATGGGGTGTCGATTTCCTTAAGGTTGATAACTGTTATTATCTGTGGGACAATGCTACTTTTTCCAATGCAGAGAATGCAAGATATACCTTTGCGCCAGCTGTAAAGAGTGTAAAGCTTGGAGACAATAAGCTTACTTTGACAAAAGATATTCTTTCTTCTGAAGCTGCAGAGGCTGAGTGCGGAACAGCGAAGGTAAGGGTTTCACTTACCGGTGAAAGAGCTTCTTTTGAAAATGATCATGTAACAGGACTTGGAACATTTGATGGAACAGGCCCTGATGCATCACCAATAGGGCTTCGCAGCAGCGAGCTTGTTATCGAATATACAGCGGATGAAGACTGTGAGACAGTTTTGTCTCTTGAATATGCTACTGCCAAAAAAGAAGGACAGGGCGAATGGCTTCAGCTTGCTGTGGATGATAAATTGTATTTTGATGATTTCCTTGAGCCTACTGAGTCAGAGACCTCTTTTGCCTGGAGTAAAGAGATTGCTATAGAGGTTAAAAAGGGCAAAAACCTAATAAGGATTATGAATCACAGACGTCAGGAGAACACCCTGAATTCATATGCAAGGCTCCTTAAGGGACTTAACGAAGCAAAACCGGATCATGACATAATTTACTCAGCCTGCGAGTGGGGCAAGACTCAGCCACAGAACTGGGGCTATAAGGTGTGTGATTCCTGGAGAATTTTAAATGATATTACCTTCAGAGTAGGTGCTGACGGCAATCCCGGTGAGGGAGCCTGGGCAGGAGATTACACCTGCAGTATCACCACTCAGTATAATAAAGCTGTAGTGATGGATGAGTTCGCCGGACTTGATAAGGGCTGGAATGATCCTGATATGATGGTCGTTGGCATGAATGGCGTTAACATGACTCAGTGCAGGACACACATGGTGATGTGGAGCATGATGAATTCGCCTCTTATGCTTGGAATGGACCTTAGACGCGTTAATAAAGGCGATGAGGTCTACAATATCATCACCAATGAAGACCTCATTGCATTTAACCAGGACAGCCTTGGCATTCAGGCAAAGAGAGTATATTCAAGTCTTGCAAAAGAAAGACCGGATCAGGAATATATAAGGGATATAGACAGAGTTGATATTCTTTGCAAGCCTCTTTCCGGAAATCGTTTTGCTTTAAGCTTTATAAACGTAAGTCAGAGCGACAAAGCAGATAAGCTTTCCATCAAGCTTTGCGATCTCAAAAAATATCTTGGAGACTGGATATTCAAAGCTGATAAGTATCTTGTTAAAGATATCTTTACTGGCGAAGTAACTGAAAACCTGTCGGGCGTATTTGAGGTAAATGGACTTAAGGCCTGCGACAATGCAACATTTTTAATAACACCAGAGCTATGACGGAAAAAGAATTTTTTGACCTGCTTATAAATACATACGCTGAAGAAACGGGTGAGGACCTTCCGGCTGTTGGGATCGGATATTATCTTGAGTACTTCCTAAACAGCTATCCTCCGGAAAAGCTGGAACTAAAGCTTACAAGGAAGATTACAGCAAGACTGATCCACGAGTTTATGCTTAATATTTTTGGAATTGCCGATGAAGAGTGGAAGGAATCAGGGAAGCTAAAAGATATCTATGACTGCAGAGTCTGCGCCAATTCAATTGCACAGGTCTATGACAGAGGCATAATGCCGGCTTATAAAGAAAACGTATTTGGGCTTAATGAGCTCGTTTCAGAGGATGAAGCTAAAGAGTACATAAAGAAACTGCTTGGTATGGTAGGTTGACCATACCAGGCAGTTTTTTTATAACCTCGTATGAATTCCAAGCGCTTCGTGCATTTTTCGCTTTTCGTCATACATTCTTTTATCTGCTCTCATATATACCTTGTGGGCGTTAGGTGTATTGAACTCGTGTCGGAAAGCGTATCCGGTGGAAACACTTCTCTGATACTCTGTGTAGAGAGCGTTCATGACATTTAAAGCGCTGTTCATTCTGTTTATCAGTCCGTCAATGTCCTGCGCGCCGCAGTTTTCCATCACCACAAGGAATTCGTCGCCGCCAACTCTTGCACAGAGCCCGAGCTCGCCGAAAGTATTTGTAAGAACCTTTGCAAAATCCTTGATGTATTTATCGCCTGTAGGGTGACCAAACTTGTCATTGATGATCTTCAGGCCGTTGAGGTCGATGCTGATAATGCAGTAATCATTGTCACTTGCATCAAGCTCAGCCATGTATTTTTCTGCCTTTGCTCTGTTGGCGAGGTTTGTAAGGCCATCGGCATAGGCGAGGTGGGACAGGGAAATGTTTTCCTCTTTCTTGGCATAGTTGTCTGTGATGAAAACCATGTAAGTTGCAATCTGGCACATTACGAAAAGCAAACACCCTACCGTTATGACAAGTTTGTCAAATATTGTATCTGACCTGATGTGAAGCGCGCTAAGGTAGTAGAGAATGAAGTGAACAAATAGCGCACAGGCAAAAAACATTATTCCGGAAATCTGAACCATGGCGGCAGAATCTACATTTTCTTTTTTGGCATTTTTTATTGCGTAATAGATCAAAATGCCAAATCCTATTACGCCATCAATATGGTAGAGAGTAATAGTATCACGCATATGTATGTTGAAGCTAAAGTGAAGGATAAACTGAAGTAGCGGTACACTGCAGCAAGTGGCTGCAAATGCCAGGTAAGTGCGATCGCCTTTTAGGTCAAGTACATAGTAAAGGATCAGGAAGCAGTATGGAATTATGACGTAAAGAGAAAAATACTCAACCTGTGTTTCCCGCGGAGTGTATACAAAGAACGAAAGGACATTGTAGTAGCTAAGGAGCCATGCGCCAAGATTAATGGAGAAAAGAGCCCCAAATAACAGGCTCCTTACTTCAGGTACCCTGGCAACAAACAGCAGCCCCATACAAAGGAATGCAACACCAAAAATATACATAAACACGCCGGTTGCAATGATCAGAAGATTGTTATGAACGAGTAGTCCGCCAATATCCTGATGTGTGCCAAGGATAGCTGGCTCAAGCTCTGAAAATGGATCATTTTCAGCTACATACATATCGAAAACCAGTATTTTGCCGGCATAATCAGTGTTCAGAGTTATCATATGGTAAAGCTTGCCCAGAAATCTGTTTTCACGATAAAAATCATGTCCGAAGGAATAGATCTGCTTGCCGTCGAAAAAGCAATCAAGTGTAGTATACCTTGATTTGAAAGCAATCGTAGGACTTGGAAGGTAACCAATATCCGGTAATACCGTAGACATGACTATGTGGTCTCCAAGAACCATTTTCTTGTCCAGTATTTTGTGGAACTCTGAAAGAGTAACGTTTTCAAAGGACTTGTCATTTATTGTCACGTTCCATCCGCTATCAAGTGCCTTTGTTGGATGCAAAGCGTGGTTGGTAAGTGTCAACGTGCATATCATCAGAATGAAAAAGGCTATTATAAGCGCATTTGTTAGAGGGAGGAATTTTACTTTACGCATTTTGGTCACCTCCCTGCTTTGATTTGTTGCCAACAATAGCGTCGTACAACCTCTCAAGAGACTGATTGTGATGCTCATTTTTCATCTTATACATGCGGGTATCGGCAAGAAGATACACACTATGTGCGTTGGCGCCCATAGGAAGCTGCTTATCATTGCTGCTTGCATAACCAAAGGAGCAGGAGTACTTAAGTGGGAGGTCAATTTTGTTGCGATATTCCATTAGATCTATCAGGCAGTCTAAATCTCTTTCTGTTCTTGCAGCATCCACATAAGGAAGCACAACAATAAACTCATCTCCACCCATTCTTCCGATAAGAGATGCGTCAGTGAAGCTGTTTTTCAGAATAGATGCAAAACCGCCGATGAGCTTGTCACCCTCAGAATGTCCGTAGTTGTCGTTAGTGTGCTTTAGGTGATCAAGATCTATGCTGACGATAGTATAGCTGCCCTGAAGCTCTGCAAGAACAAGTTCGCATTTTGAGCGGTTACTAAGGGTGGTCAAAGCGTCATTGTATGCAAGACCTTCAAGCTCAACTTTTATGTTGGTCTGTCTGATGAATTCGATACAGTGGTAAAAATAATTTATTACCAGGCAAAGAATAAACAGGAGAGCGCCTACGGTCATGAAGTTAATGTCAGCGTTTACTTCACCGATACTGAAGAACTTAAGGATGTTGAACTTAACGATATCTATAATGGAACATCCCATAAAGAGCATAAGACCAAGGAGCAGCATACCGGTGGATTTGCTGAATTGAGTAAAGTCTGTGGCAGTCTTCCTTATCTTGTAATCATTTACCAGAAGAGAAATGATAACGAAAACGCCCTGTGTCATCGAGAGAACATGAAGTGTTGTCACAAAGTGACAGATGTGTACAAGGTTTGTCAAATGAAGCGCCGAAGTCAGAATGATAAAACCGAAATCAATAAAAGATAGCACTATTATTACGACTCTGTGCTTTATCTGCCTTGCGGTGGTGAGAAAGCCAAGTACACCTGCGGGCAGGGAAAAGAGAGATATGTACTCCAAAAATGTATAGAAAGAGGGCTGATCGGACATCAGCCAGAACAGGTCATTGAAGCAGAGTATATAGAAACCAAGGAGCAGCGAAACCAGGCCACTGAATATTACGCTTGCATCATGAGCTGCTGTGAAAATAAAAAATGGAGAGAGAACTAAAAGGATAAATCCGAACATTACAAGAAATACTCCGATAGCAAGGGGAAGCCTTCCGTTTTGCGAAACTGAGCGGGAGATATCCTCTTCATTTCCCATCAGGATAGGAGCAAGTCCTGAAAAAGCATTGTCTTCCTGAGCAGTTATTACGATTTTTACTTCTTTTCCAACATAGTCATCAGGAAGAGTTACAAAATGGTGAACTTTTGGGAGCATTTTTCCTGCCGCGACATAATCATGGCCAAATTCATAAATCTTTTCGTCGTTGATGTAGACATCTATAGTGGAGAGTATGCTGCGGAAATGTAAGACGGCCGGAACTACGCCAATGTCAGGTAGTATGCTGGTCAATGTAATGACATCTCCTTGATTGGCAATAGGAACTACGGTTTCTGACAGAATGTCAGGGTGATATATATTGGAGGCATAATTAACAGTCCAACCATCGTTTAGTTGGAGCATGTTGTGGAGCTGTGGTGATTTGTACTGATCTGACCCTAAAAAAACTATTGTAAACACAAATATGAATACAGCAAGCAGGGACAAAATCGCAGCTTTGACTCTTTGAATCATATACGTGTACAAGCCTCCTGATACTGCGCATTTGCTTGAAACTTAGCCCAGCACCTGATATCAGATATTACAGATATAGTATACCGCTTGATGATAATTATTGCACTTAATAAAATATGTATTCTTAGATAAAATTTCAGAAACCCGCATTTACTGGAATAAAAAACTCGTGTATACAAAAAACGTATACACGAGTTTGTGAGATATTTTGTTTAAAAGTGTCCGGAACTTCCGCCGTGTGAGCTTCCGGAGCTGGAGGTGTGAGTGGAACTTCCGCCACCGCCACCGCTGCTTCTACTGCCGTCATCTCTTGGGATTGGCCTTTTGGAAGTTGAGGTACGCACATAGTTGTCTTTGTGCACTGTCATATGAATGCCGGAATGTGACTGATAACCTGCAGCGTTTGCATTCATGTGAACAGATTTGAGCTGTGCAGCCATGATACCGACAATGATTAGACCAAGTAAAAGTCCAACGATTATGCTGGCAATAGCAACAACTTTAAGTTCGCCGGGATTCTTACTGTTATCTACATCATAAGGAGTTCCCTCCTCATACAGGGTGTAAAAACGATCCGCAATCTCGATGTACTTATCAAAGGCAGAAAAATAATCACCCTCACTTAAGTAGGGAAGCATTTCTTCTGTCATATATTGCTGACCGTAGTCTGTGAATGCATATATAGCAGTTCCGCTGGTGCTGATGGCCCATTCTCTGTCACCCATACTGAGCATAAAGAGAATTCCTGAGCCGTCATAATCTGCCTGAAAACCGTTGTAGTCGAAATAGTCATCGGCAAAATCCTGAACACTTCCGTTGTGATCATCCACAGTAAGGATGACAATATTAGACTGATGCTTATTACTTACGGAATTTAGCTTGTTAAGAAGAGTGGATTCCTCGCTGTCGGTCAAAAGATTCGCCACATCAAGGAGCCTTTCCTTCTGTCTTGTGTCCGGCATCTCATAGCTGTCCCAGAGGTCATCGCCATATGCAGAGGCAGTTACTGAGGGAACAAGGAATAAACAGCTTAAAATAACCAATAAGCAAGCAGCCATTAGTTTTTTAGTATTATTTATAATTTTCATAGTTTTGATCATTCTTCGGTTTATCAATAGACAAACATATAGTATAGGATATAGATCGCCAAAGCAGAAAGAGCAGATATAGGAATATAGTACTTGAGCGCCTGAGCCATGCTAAATGGAAGATTTCCCACAAATTTTCCTGACTGACCATTCATGGCAAAGAGATAATTTTTTCCCTGCCAGGTGGTGTTGAGAACATAAACAGGATACAGGGCATATCTATGCGACTCTTTTATTGTTCCTACATTTTCGCTCAAAGGTCTGATCGAGGAATATCCACTGATTGTCTGCTTGAAATCCAGAGCAATTGATGCTTTCATTCTGTCAAGAGCTCGAGGCTTGTTCGCTTCTGCAGTTACGTTGTATTTATTAGCGAGGAATCCTGCGAGATATCCCATATTGAAAGGAACCATTGTGCTGATATCAAAGGGCTCAAGTGATTCCATAAGGTCATCAGGCATCTCCTTGGAACCATCGACTGGAACATTTTCAAAATCTTCAGTTCCTGAGCGCTGAACATTGTAGTACTTGGTCTCAGTATACTGATATCTGCTGTCCTGCCAGGTCCTGACCTTTGTTGCTTCATAGTTTCCGTCAAAGCTCTGCGTTGCATTGTAGAGCCAGAAAGGAACATAAACGCCCTTGATCTCATCAATGTGGTTCTCATCCAGAAAGACCTTAGG
>JAEEGL012244203.1_pt1 | contig 18154 bp, 17 predicted proteins | sample 9134231 | NCBI WGS metagenome assembly JAEEGL01 (sample SAMN16246548, study PRJNA631951) | gut metagenome | biome: gut microbiome; feature: rumen; material: fiber-attached | host: Bos | place: Iran: Karaj | collected 2018-10 | reverse complement strand
GGGAGCCGGGGTGCCCATCGAGCGTATGGTTGCAGGGATCAGCTGTGGTCTGGTAACAGGCGAGACAGATGATGATTTCGTGCTTCTGACAGATATCCAGGGCTTGGAAGACTTCTTCGGAGATATGGACTTCAAGGTAACTGGTACTAAAGATGGTATCACAGCTATTCAGATGGATATCAAGATCCATGGTCTTACAAGACCTATCGTAGAGGGTGCCATCGCAAGATGTCGTGAGGCAAGACTCTTCATCATGGATAACTGCATGAAGCCTGCAATAGCAGAGCCCAGAAAAGAAGTTGGCGAGTACGCTCCCAAGATCATCAGCCTTTCAATCGATCCCGATAAGATCGGTGATGTTGTGGGTCAGCGCGGCAAGACCATCAATGAGATCATTGCCCGCACAGGTGTTAAGATCGATATCACTGATGACGGTAACGTATCAGTATGCGGTACTGAGGCAGACAAGATGGCTCAGGCTGTAGACATGATCAAGACTATCGTTACAGACTTTGAGCAGGGCCAGATCTTTACAGGTAAGGTCGTAAGCATCAAGGAGTTCGGTGCATTCATAGAGTTCGCACCCGGCAAGGAAGGCATGGTACATATCTCTAAGATCGCCAAGGAGCGTATCAACCATGTAGAGGATGTACTTACACTCGGTGACACAGTTACCGTAGTATGTCTCGGCAAGGACAAGATGGGTCGCATCAGCTTCTCAATGAAGGATGTAGCTCAGCAGTAATTGACTTTTCGACCCCGGAGTGTTTTGTGCGCTCCGGGGTTTTTGTGTATTTGAAGCTTCGTTCAGGAAACAATAAACCCGAAAGGAACATATATGGGTAACATTGAAACAGAGATAAACAAGAGGCGTACATTCGCCATAATAAGCCACCCTGATGCGGGTAAGACGACACTTACGGAGAAGTTCCTGCTGTACGGCGGAGCAATCAATCTTGCGGGAAGCGTCAAGGGTAAGGCTACAGCAAGACATGCGGTCAGCGACTGGATGGAGATCGAGAAGGAGAGAGGTATCTCGGTCACGTCGTCAGTGCTGGAATTTGAGTATGACGGATATCATATCAATATACTGGATACCCCGGGACATCAGGACTTTTCGGAAGATACTTATCGTACCCTGATGGCAGCGGATTCGGCAGTGATGGTGATAGACGCTTCGAAGGGTGTTGAGGCTCAGACCAGGAAGCTTTTTAAAGTCTGCGGCATGAGAGGAATACCGATATTCACTTTTATCAACAAGCTTGACAGGGATGCCAATGATACATTTGAACTTTTGGATGAGATTGAGAAGGAACTGGGTATAGCAACATGCCCGATCAACTGGCCTTTAGGCTGCGGCAAGGGATTTAAAGGCGTATATGACAGACAGACTAAGGAAGTTATCACTTATTCCGATACCGAAAAGGGTACAAAGGAAGGTGAGACAACCGTTATATCGATAGATGATGACACAAGTGTCATTAATGCCATAGGTCAGGAAAGGCATGATATCTTAAAAGATGAGATAGAACTGCTTGACGGAGCAAGTGCCGAATATGATCTGGAACGAGTAAGAGAAGGTAAGCTTACACCGGTATTCTTTGGCTCTGCTTTGACCAATTTCGGTGTGGAAGTATTTTTGCAGTATTTCCTTAAGATGACTACGACTCCGCTTCCGAGAAAGAGCGGGGAAGAGCTGATAGATCCGGTCAAACACGGTTTCAGTGCCTTTGTTTTTAAGATACAGGCCAATATGAACAAGGCGCACAGAGACAGGATCGCATTCATGCGCATATGCAGCGGAAAGTTTGAGGCTTCCAAGGAAGTAAAGCATATTCAGGGTGGCAGGACATTAAGACTGTCTCAGCCTCAGCAGATAATGGCGGATTCCAGAAAGATACTGGACGAAGCTTATGCCGGAGATATCATAGGTGTGTTCGATCCGGGCATATTCTCCATAGGAGACACTGTGTGCGCGCCTTCAGAAAATATCGTGTATGAGGGTATACCTACTTTCGCTCCGGAGCATTTTGCCAGAGTCAAGCAGATCGACACCATGAAGCGTAAGCAGTTTGTCAAAGGTATCGAACAGATCGCCAAAGAGGGTGCGATCCAGATATTCCAGGAATACAATACGGGACTTGAAGAGATAATAGTCGGAGTAGTGGGCGTATTGCAGTTTGACGTGTTGAAATACAGACTTGAGAACGAGTATAATGTGGACATACGTTTGGAACCCTTGCCGTATGAACATATCCGTTGGATCATGAACAAGGATATTGACATAGACAAGATCACCGGTACAAGCGATATGAAGAAGATCAAGGATCTTAAGGGAAGGCCTCTTTTGCTCTTTGTCAATGCATGGAGCGTGGGCATGACCTTGGATCGTAACGAAGGACTGGAACTTACCGAATTCGGAACGGATTAATGAAAAAGCTGTTAGCAGTGCTCGGAGTATCGTCAGCCATACTGTTGGGACTCCTGGCGCATATGTTAATTGAATACAACAGGCCGGCAGAAGATATAAGTCAGATGACGGCAGTTATTGAGGTGACACCCATAGCAAGTCCTGCCATACCTACAAAGAGTGTGGTGGAGGAGCCTGCCGTGGAGAGGACCAATAATAATCCGCCTCAGGATTCAAGGAATGATACGATAGTAGAGTCTTCCGAGAAGCAGTGGAGCGTAGAGCTCGAACAGGATATCAAGAATCAGGAAGAACAGGAAGTATCCGACGCGCAGACTCATGACGAGTTCTCATATGCTTATGGTAAGTTGAATGATTCCGAGAAAAAACTCTATGATTCGCTGTATACCATTACCACGGATTATAAGCATGAAGCAGTGGTACCGACTACCGATCCGGAGGTCCTTGACAGAGTCTTTAACTGTGTCATGATGGATCATCCCGAGATATTCTACGTGAACGGCTACAAGTATACGAAATATACGGTGGGCGACACGATAAAGCGCATTCTCTTTTCACCGAGCTATATATATTCGGCTGAAGAGGTATCCGCCATAAACGGCGATCTTCATAGTGCCATACAGGCGATACTTGGCAATGTATACGCGGACTGGTCTGATTATGAGAAGATCAAATATATATACGATGTGTTGATCTATAATACGGAATATGATCTGAATGCCGAGGACAATCAGAATATCATCTCGGTGCTTTTAAACGGCAGATCCGTGTGTCAGGGCTATGCCAAGACGATGCAACTTCTGCTTAACAGCATGGGGATGCAGTGTACGCTTGCCACAGGCTATGTGACCGGAGGAGAGCGGCATGCCTGGAATGTGGTGATGGCAGACGGAGAATGGTACTATGTGGATGTTACATGGGGAGATGCTTCCTTTATCCTAAGCGGAGAGGAAGGCAACGGAGAAGTGGCATCGAAGATCAACTATGACTATCTGTTGGTGCCGTATCGTGAGATATCACTCACGCATGCGCTGGAGGTACCGGTGGATATGCCGGATTGCACGTCACTTAATGACAATTACTATGTCAAAGAAGGGCTGTATTTCCTGTCATACAATACCGATCAGTTAAGAGCGGCTTTTGATAATGCAATGGCGCGCGGAGAACAGACGGTGACCATCAAGTGTTCGGATGAAGTGGTATATAAGCAGGTATATACGGAACTTATAGACAATCAGCACATATTTGATTTTATCCGAAATAACAGAGATGTGGCCTATTCATATAATCCCACAGCCAATAAGTTAGTGTTCGCATTAAAGCGTTAGATGTGGTATAATGAGCGATAAAGGTTGAGCATACCAAAGAGGTTCCTGATCGCAGAACGACGGGAATACCAAGTGGTTCATCCTATCGCCTTATTAACAGATCAATGGAGAGTATTATGGACAAGGATAACAAGGAGTACACACTGCAGGACAGTGGAGCATTGGGCTCAGTACAGATCGCTGATGACGTAGTGGCTATCATTGCCGGACTTGCTGCTACAGAGGTGGACGGTGTATCGGCCATGGCCGGCAACATCACCAATGAGCTCATGAGCAAGGTGGGATACAAGAGCCTGACCAAGGGTGTCAGAATTGATATCGAAGACGGCAAGGTCAAGGCAGAGTTGGCTCTTACCATGGACTACGGATACAATATACCCGATACCTGCGCCAAGGTTCAGGATAAGGTTAAGACTACCATAGAGAATATGACCGGCCTTGAGGTTACGGATGTTAATATCCGTGTCGCAGGCGTGGATATGAGAAAAGACTGATCGGATACTTATGACCAGAAGAAAGTTAAGGGAGCAGATATTTAAGCTCTTGTTTCGTGTAGAATTTAATAGCCTGGATGAGATGGATGAACAGTGCAGACTTTTCTTTGAGACTGATGATGTCGAAGCGGAGCCTGCAGATGAAGAATATATCAAGAGCAAGTACGACAGTATAGTTGCCAAGCTTGAAGATATAGATAAGGCTGTCAATGAGCGGACCAAGGGGTGGACGACGACCCGTATGAGCAAGGTCGATCTGACCATCATAAGACTCGCGGTATATGAGATGTTATATGATCCTGATGTACCTGAGGGAGTGGCCATCAATGAAGCGGTGGAGCTTGCCAAGAAGTTCGGACAGGATGAGTCTTACAGCTTTGTCAACGGTGTTCTGAGCAACTTTATTAAATAGGACGCCTAAGCAGTCAATTGACAGGTGAGATATGCCGGATAGTGTATATACAGTCAGTCAGATCAATACATATATCAAGAATATGTTCACGCAGGATTATCTGTTGCACGCCGTGTCCGTTAAGGGCGAGGTGAGCAACTGCAAGTATCATTCCTCGGGACATATTTATTTCACGCTTAAAGATAGGTCTGGTGTGATGTCCTGTGTGATGTTCGCAGGTAATCGCAGAGGCTTATCTTTTTCCTTAACAGAGGGTATGCAGGTCATATGCGACGGAAAAGTGGACGTATATGAACGCGACGGAAGATACCAGCTGTACTGTAACCGCATCAGGCGGGACGGTTTGGGCGAACTGTATGAACGTTTCTTAAAGCTTAAGGAAGAACTGGAAGAGCGTGGCCTTTTTGCCGAGGAATACAAGAAACCGCTTCCCTCATCACCGAGGGTCATAGGTGTTGTGACGGCACCGACCGGAGCAGCCGTAAGAGATATCATAAGCGTAGCCAAGGGTAGAGATCCTTACGTACAGATACTCTTATTTCCTGCAATAGTTCAGGGACAGTCGGCGGTACCGAGTATTGTGCGGGGTATAAAGTTACTCGACAAGGCAGGGGTCGATGTCATCATAGTAGGACGAGGCGGCGGCTCACTTGAAGATCTGTGGGCATTTAATGAAGAGGAAGTCGCACAGGCGATATTTGATTGTGACACACCTGTCATATCCGCCGTGGGACATGAGACGGATACGACTATCGCCGATTTTGTTGCAGACGTAAGGGCAGAGACACCCACTGCAGCGGCAGTACTTGCTACGATAGACAGGATAGCATACGACAATTATCTTGAAGGATCAAAAAAGACCCTTGACAGAGCCATTGGATATGCCATTGAACGTGAGAAGAACAGGATAAGAGCCCGGGCAGATAGGCTTAATCTCTTAAGCCCGCAGTCCCGTATCAACACATACAGACACAGATCGGCTCTCGCTACGGACAGACTGCAGAACGCGATGGATAAGGCTTTGGCCGAAAATAAAAAGAGAATGTCGGTGGCAGCCGAAAGACTTAACGGCGTATCACCGTTACTAAAACTTTCACAGGGATATTCATACACGGAAGATTCTGAAGGAAGACGCGTAAGCAGCGTGGACAGAGTAAAAAGCGGTGAAAGGATAAAGGTATATGTAAGAGACGGGCAGATAGATGCGACCGTTGATGCCGTGAGCAGACAGGCTGACTCTTAAAAGTAAAGGCACTTACATACGACCGATGGAGGAATATATGCCTAAGAAGAATGAAGAAGCCGAACTTAATAAAATGTCTCTGGATCAGAAGATGGACATGCTCGATGAGATCATAGAGAAGCTTGAGACCGGTGAAGCGACTTTGGAAGAGTCTTTTGCATTATACAAACAGGGGATAGGAATAGTAAAGAACTGCAATGAATCCATAGATCATGTAGAAAAGGAAGTCCTGAAACTTAATGAGGACGGTACTACGGAGAGATTTCCGGATATGGATGGAGAATAAGGGGAATATATGCATATGAACATGGCGGAAGAGATAAAGAGGAAGACAGCGGAGATAGACGCGATCATAGAGAGTTTTATGCCCGAAGAAGAGGACTATCAGGCTACAGTCATAGATGCGATGAAGTACAGTATCGCAAGCGGCGGCAAGAGGATACGTCCGTTGCTCATGAGTGAGACATACAAAATGTTCGGAGGAGAAGGCGAAGGAGTGGAATATTTCATGGCTGCCATAGAGATGATCCACACTTATTCTCTTGTGCATGATGATCTTCCCTGCATGGATGATGATGAATACAGACGCGGACGTAAGACCACTCATACGGTATACGGTGAGAATATGGCCGTGCTTGCCGGTGATGCTTTGCTTAACTATGCGGCAGAGACCGCACTTGGCGCTCTGGACAGCGATATAGATCCGGCAAGGATCGGCAAAGCCATGAGAGTGCTCTTCAATAAGAGCGGTATCAACGGTATGATAGGCGGTCAGACGGCAGATGTGGAGGCAGAGAATAAGGAACCGTCCGAGGTGACGGAGGATCTGATCGAGTATATTCATGTCAATAAGACAGCTGCTCTTATAGAAGCTTCCATGATGATAGGCGGCATACTTGCGGGAGCAGATACGATACAGGTCAACACACTTGAAAGAATAGCGCGTAACGTAGGAATAGCATTCCAGATACAGGATGACATACTTGATGTCACGGGAGATTTTAAGGAACTGGGCAAGCCTATCGGAAGTGATGAACGCAATCACAAAGTGACATATGTGTCACTTCATGGGTTAGAGCAGTCAAAAGCCGATGTTGAAGCCTTGTCCAAGGAAGCAACAATACTTCTTCATACGCTTGAAGCAGAGAATCCCTTTTTGGAACAGTTATTACTTGGCATGATAGACCGTAAGAAATGATAAGAGACATCCCGGTATGATATACGGACTTTGCAGGCGGATCTGCCCGGGAATAAGGAATATATATGTTTTTGGAACGCATCAGTGCACCTAACGATATAAAGAATATAGACAAGAAGGATTATGATGCCCTTGCAGCAGAGATAAGACAGTTTCTGATAGAGAAGATATCCGTATCGGGCGGACATCTGGGGTCGAATCTCGGAGCCGTGGAGCTTACCATGGCCCTGCACATATCGCTTAATCTTCCTGATGACAAGATCATATGGGATGTAGGCCATCAGTCATATACACATAAGCTGCTTACGGGCAGACGTGATGGCTTTGAAAGCCTGCGCAAATACCACGGTATGAGCGGATTCCCGAAGCGTAAGGAGAGTGACTGCGATGCATTTGATACGGGTCATTCTTCCACATCGATATCAGCAGGTTTGGGCCTTGTTAAAGCAAGAGAACTTGTGGGCGGTGACAATACCATAGTATCCGTGATCGGAGACGGTTCGCTCACGGGCGGTATGGCATATGAGGCACTTAATAACTGTGCCAAGCTTAGCTCCAATTTTATAATAGTACTCAATGACAACAATATGTCCATATCCGAGAATGTGGGCGGTGTCAGCAAATACCTCAACAATATACGTACCAAGACGGGATACATCAATCTTAGGGACAATATATATTATTCAATGCTTGATAAACCGCACGGCAATGCCATTATCGGAGCCGTACGAAAGACCAAGAATGTGATCAAGTCCATGGTAGTCCCGGGGATGTTCTTTGAGGATATGGGTATCACATATCTCGGACCCGTAGACGGTCATGACGTGGATGCCATGATCAAGGTACTTAATGAAGCCAAGCGCGTCAATAAAGCGGTGCTTGTACATGTGATCACACAAAAAGGGAGGGGTTATGAGCCTGCCATCAAGCATCCCGCCAGATTCCATGGAGCAGAACCTTTCGAGATAGAGACGGGACTTCCTACACGTAAGAAGGAAAAACCCAATTACACAGATATATTCTCTACAGTGATGTTTAAGCTCGGTGCCCGTAATGAAAAGGTTGTGGCAATTACCGCAGCCATGTCTGAGGGTACGGGACTTAAGAGATTTAAGAATGTATATCCCGACAGATTCTTTGATGTGGGCATAGCAGAACAGCATGCGGTCACTTTTGCGGCAGGACTGGCAGCCGGAGGGCTGATCCCTATAGTGGCTGTATACAGTTCTTTTTTACAGAGAGCTTACGATCAGATACTGCATGATGTATGCATACAGAATCTTCCGGTAGTATTTGCCATAGACAGGGCGGGACTTGTAGGAAGCGACGGAGAGACTCATCAGGGCATATTCGACCTGTCGTATCTGTCTTGTATACCGGGCATGCATATCATGGCTCCGAAGAATAAGTGGGAACTGTCCGACATGCTTAAGTATGCAGTGGACAGCGGTGTGCCCATAGCAATCAGATATCCGAGAGGTACGGCATATGACGGCCTTAAGGAGCACAGGGATCCCATTAAGATGGGAGTGTCCGAGACCATATACGAGGAGAAAGATATCGCATTACTGGCTGTGGGAAGCATGGTAGCCACGGCAGTGGATGCTCGTGAGATATTAAAAGAAAAGGGCTACAAAGTGAGTCTTGTCAATGCAAGATTTGTGAAGCCCATAGATACCGACGTGATCGACAGGCTTGCAGCCAAACATTCGCTTATAGTCACAATGGAAGAGAATGTGGCCAGCGGCGGATACGGTGAGAAGGTGATCGAGTACGTGAAGGAGAAGAACTACTCACTTAAAGTGCTGCCGATAGCCATCCCCGATGAATATGTTGAGCACGGAAGCGTGGATCTTCTTAAGCAGGAGATAGGAATAGACGCAGCAAGCGTAGCCGACAGAGTGGGGGCTGCGATCAAGAGAAGATAGATGAAAGAAAGATTGGATGTATTGCTCGTACAAAAGGGACTGGCGCCATCAAGAGAGAAGGCCAAGGCCGTGATCATGGCGGGACTTGTCTACGTGGACGGGCAGAAGGAAGACAAAGCCGGATCGACATTTGATGCAGAGGAAGCAAATGTTGAAGTAAGAGGCAATACACTGCCTTACGTCAGCCGTGGCGGACTTAAACTTGAACGAGCAGTAGAGGTATTTAACCTTGATCTTACGGGCAGGATCTGCATGGACATAGGTGCCTCCACAGGCGGATTTACAGACTGTATGCTGCAAAACGGCGCATCAAAAGTCTATTCCATAGACGTGGGTCATGGGCAGCTTGACTGGAAACTTCGCAATGACGAGCGCGTTGTCTGCATGGAGAAGACCAATTTCAGATATCTGGAGCCTTCATCCATCCCCGACACCGTGAATTTTGCCAGCTGCGACGTGTCTTTTATATCCCTTGACAAGATATTGCCGGTAGCTTTCGGCATCTTATCGGATGATGCCACCATGGTGACGCTTATCAAGCCCCAGTTCGAAGCAGGCAGGGAAAAAGTAGGCAAAAAAGGCGTAGTCAGAGATCCTGCAGTTCACAGGGAAGTCATAGAGCGGATCATAGAAGTCGCAAAAGGTACAGGATTTTCCATTATAGATCTTAATTATTCACCCATAAGGGGACCTGAAGGCAATATAGAATACCTTTTGTATTTGGCCAAGCCCGGGACGGATATCACACCGCATGATACAGATATAGCAGCTACGGTAGCTGCAGCGCATGAGAAGCTTGATCATCCGACGGAGTGATAAAGGTTAAGTGTAAAGTTTCGTAACAGAGAGGAAGACCTAAGTAAGATGAAATCCTTTTTGATCGTGACCAATAAGTGCAAAGACAATGATCTTAAACTGACTGATAGAATATCGTCATACTTAATGAGCAAAGGTGCGACGGTTAAGACAGCCATGAGAAATGTCGAAGGCAGACAGGATGACAGAGTGGATACGGAAGGTATCGACGGCATCATAGTCCTTGGCGGAGACGGATCATTTCTGCAGGTTGCCAGAGAGTGTGCCGGAAGCGGCGTGCCCATCCTTGGTGTCAATCTGGGAGCCATTGGTTTTTTGGCCGAAGCATATCCCGATAATATAGAGAGTTCGCTTGACAGACTGCTCACGGATGATTACGAGGTGAGCAACAGGATGATGCTTACGGCAAGTATTAATGAAAAAGGAAATGACACAGGTGTCATTAATGCCAACATCACTCCGGCACTCAATGATATAACGGTTACAAGATGCGGATCGCTTCAGATCATGAAGTTCAATATATATGTCAATGATCGTTTTCTGTGTGAACTCAGAGCCGATGGTGTGATACTTGCCACACCCACCGGATCCACAGGCTATAACATGTCGGCAGGAGGTCCCATAGTGGAACCGCAGGCTGATATCATAGTGCTCACACCGATATGTGCACATACGCTCAACATCAGAAGCATAGTTTTAAGTCCCGACGATGAGGTGACCGTGGAGATCGGACCCGGAAGGGCGGGCGCATCTATAGAAGTCGAAGCTTCGGCGGATGGTTGCGATAAGGTCAAGCTTCATACGGGAGATAAGATAACGATATCCAGATCCGGATCGACAAGTTCGGTGATCAAGTTAAGCAAAGACAATTTCCTGCAGACACTTAATAAGAAACTCGAATAGCAGCAGGTAAAATATATTTTAAGGAGAACGGTATGATAGAGATCAGATGGCACGGACGCGGAGGTCAGGGTGCCAAGACTGCCAGCCAGTTGCTTGCGGATGCCGCATTCATGGCCGGGCAATATGTACAGTCGTTTCCGGAGTACGGCCCGGAACGTTCGGGAGCACCGATCACGGCTTATAACAGAATATCCGAGGAGAGATGTCCGATCCACTCCAATATATACGAGCCTGATTTTGTGGCAGTAGTGGACGAGACGCTCCTTGAGAGTGTGGATGTAACGGCAGGACTTAAAAAGGACGGTGCCATAATAGTCAATACATCCAAGTCCCCTGCGGATATAAGACCCATGCTTAAAGGCTATGAGGGCAAAGTATGTACCATAGATGCAAGGCGCATATCCATGGCCAATTTAGGAGCATACTTCCCCAATACCCCCATGCTTGCTGCAGTTGTGGAAGTGAGCGGCTGCGTGGAAAAGGAACAGTTCCTTAAGGACATGGAAGAGTCTTACAGACACAAATTTGCCAAGAAGCCTCAGGTCATAGAGGGCAATCTCAAGTGTTTGAGACAGGCCATGCAGGAGACAGTAACGGATTAGATTAAGGATAGAGAAGATGACAAAAGCAAAGGATATTAATGAACATATCGCATGGCAGGATATGACCGTGGGATGTGAGATATATGAGCCGGGTACCAGCAGGCTCACCAAGACCGGAGAATGGAGATCGAAGACTCCGGTGTGGGATGAGAGTAAGTGCAAACAGTGTGTTTTATGCGCACCCTTTTGCCCCGATGCCTGCATACCCGTAACTGACGGCAGAAGAGAAGAATTTGATTACGATCATTGCAAGGGATGCGGAATATGTATAAAAGCATGTCCGTTTGATGCGATCGCATGGAAGGAGAATGTATGAGTACACGTGACAGACTGTCGGGTAATGAAGCGATAGCAACAGCCATGCGTCAGATCAATCCCGATGTATTTGCAATGTTTCCCATCACGCCCTCCACGGAGATCCCGCAGTACTTTGCGCAGTACGTGGCAGATGGCAGGGTGGATACGGAATTCATATGTGTGGAGAGTGAGCATTCATCGCTTTCCGCATGCCTGGGTGCAGAGGCAGCAGGCTGCAGAGCCGTGACCGCTACTTCATCAGCAGGTCTTTCGTTCATGAACGAAGTTTTATATGTGGCAGGATCACTGAGGCTTCCTGTAGTACTTGCGGTAGCCTGCAGAGCTTTAACAGGCCCCATCAATATCAATCACGACTATTCGGACTCGATGGCTGAGAGGGATTCGGGCTTCATACAGCTGTATGCCGAGAACAATCAGGAAGTATATGACAATTATCTTATGGCTCACAGGATTGCGGAGCATAAGGATGTGAGACTTCCCCTGATGGTATGTGAAGATGGTTTCATCACATCTCATGCCATAGAGAATATCGAACTCGAGGATGACGATGCGGTGAAGCGTTTTGTGGGTGAATATCACCCCGAGAACTATCTGCTCAAGGCAGAGAATCCTCTTGCAGTAGGACCTTACGGTGTATCGGGATATTACATGGAAGCAAGGGTTGCTCAGGCTCAGGCCATGATCAATGCCAAGCAGGTGATACTCGATGTGGCTGAGGATTTCTACAATACATTCGGAAGAAAATACGGACTCATAGAAGAATATCGCATGGATGATGCCGAACTGGCCATGGTGATCATGGGATCGAGTGCGGGAACTGCCAAGGCCGCTGTGGATAATCTGCGTGCGAAGGGCATAAAGGCCGGACTTATCAAAGTAAGAGTCTTCAGGCCTTTCCCGGCTGAAGAGATAGCAAAAGCCCTTTCAGGATGCAAGGCAGTGGCTGTCATGGATAAAAGTGAGGGCTTCTCAGCGTGCGGAGGACCGCTCTTTGCTGAGACCGCCGGAGCGATCGTCAATATGGATAACAGACCGAAACTCATAGACATAGTGTACGGACTCGGTGGAAGAGACTTTACCGTGGATACTGCATATACTGTATATGACAGACTGGCAGATATAGCAAGAACGGGCGAAACAGGTCCTGTGTACGTACATCTCGGACAGCGCGAGAGGATGGAGAGATAAGATGGCATATAATTTAAAAGAAGAAATGAATAAAGCGGAACGCTTTCATGCCGGACACAGACTCTGCGCCGGATGCGGAGCGGGAATAGTCTGCAGAGCCATGATGAGGTCTGTTGATCCGGAAGATAAGGCCGTTATATGTAATGCGACCGGATGCTTAGAGGTATCATCTTTTCAATACCCTTATACCGCATGGGAGGATTCCTATATCCATACTGCATTTGAGAATGCATCGGCTACGGCTTCGGGCGTAGAGGCCGCTTACAACGTGATGAAGAGAAAGGGACTCATCCCTGAAGATAAGAATGTGAAGATCCTGGCTATAGGCGGAGACGGCGGAACCTATGACATCGGATTCCAGTCACTGTCCGGTGCACTTGAGAGAGGTCACGATTTCACTTACTTCTGCTATGACAATAATGCATATATGAATACGGGTACACAGAGATCGAGTGCGACACCGCGATTTGCTTCTGCCACGACTACACCCGTCGGAGCGGATTCCGTAGGTAAGAAGCAGGTACAGAAGGATCTGACACAGATCGTAGTAGCTCACGGATCGCCGTATGTGGCACAGACCACACTTTTCGGCAATATGAAAGATTTCCACGAGAAGGCTCACAGGGCCATATATAAAAAGGGTCCCACTTTTGTCAATGTTCTGACACCGTGTCCGAGAGGATGGCAGTATCCGGCAGAAGATCTGCTTGAGATATGCAAGGCTGCGATAGACACCTGTGTATGGCCGTTATATGAGGTTGTGGAAGGCGAGTACAGACTCACATACGAGCCCAAGAAGAAGCTTCCGGTGGAAGAATTCATGAGACGTCAGGGCAGATTCGCACATTGCTTTAAGCCCGGAAACGAATGGACCATAGAGGCGGCTCAGGAATATGTGGATAAGAAATGGGAAGAACTGCTTGCAAAATGCGCTAATTGAAATATGGGGGTATAGTTATGGCAGAGAATCTATTTTCCAATAAACAGATCATATCGTGGTTACAGTATTTTTCAGAGAATACGGATATAGATCTTGAGCATGTCAAACTGCTTGACATCACAAGAAAGAATAAGAATCTGATTCCGTCCGTTGAAGCGCACAGATGCGTGTTAGTCTTCACAGAAGCGGGCAATAAGGACATCTTTTATAAGATGTGGGACGTGGGCCTTGGCGACTGCGAGATCATCTACAATGAAGGTTCCAAACCTGAGGGTCCTATCAAAAGAGATAAGGTCTCAGATATGATTGACCGCGGGATCAATGCATCTGCGGGAATGATCGTCCTTAATCCCAATGCGAGAAGTACCATCAAGTTCGGCATGGACAATAAGAAATTTGCCAGCGGCTCGGTCAAGTATGTCGGGAGTGAGATACGTTCGGTGCTCATCGCCAAGATGCAGATACATGAGAATAAGAACCTGTGCGTGATATCCGGTGAATCCATAGCAGTGGAGGCCGCCATGTTAAACGGTGACGGCACCGTGATCGCTGTTGAATACAAAGAGAGCGACCGTGAGACAATGGAAGAGAATGTCAATCAGTTCGGATTGCGCAATGTGGAGATAGTAGATCACGTGGGTGATGATACCATGGGTGAACTTCCTGTTCCGGATACGACGATGTTAGTGGCATCCGCAAGCCTTGAACAGGAACTTGAGTATCTTACGGGCATCAATCCCAACATGGAATTCGTGATCTATACCTTGGACTTTAAGACAGCGGCATCCATGAGAGACATACTTGAAAAGTATGGAATAAATGACATTACTGTCATACAGATAGCAGTATCAAAGCTTACGAGCAAAAATGTATTTGAGAACCAGCCTGCACCCTGGATCATATCAGCCAAGGCAGGTGTATAACAAAACTTATACGGGCACAGAGTCCGTGTACCGGTATGGGATGCGTAATGGCAGCAGATAAAAGAGACAGACAAAAAAGAATCCTGGAATTAATTGAAGAAAGACCGATATCCACGCAGGAAGAACTATCTGAATTATTAAGAGCCGAAGGATATGAGGTGACTCAGGCTACCGTATCGAGAGATGTGACCGAACTTAAGATAGGCAAGGTCGGTAAAGCGGGCGGCAAACAGAAGTATTCCGCGATGATCAAGGGAGATGACAGACATCTGTCCGCCAAGTATGCGAGAGTGTTACGTGACGGATTCTTATCCATGGATAATGCACAGAATATCCTGGTGATAAGAACGGTCGCAGGTATGGCCATGGCCGTTGCGGCAGCAATAGATGCCATGAGTATGAAAGAGGTAGTAGGATCCATAGCGGGTGATGACACCATAATGGTGGCGATACGTACGACCGAGGAGACCAAGGTCGTGATGGACAAGCTAAGGACATTACTATAGATACCGTCAAGTGGGAGTGTACGGGAATAATACATTAAGAGACCACGGACGGAGGTTATATGTTAGAAAGCATCAGTGTTAAGAATCTGGCACTCATAAAGGAGAGCCGGATAGAGCTTGGTAAGGGGCTCAATATCCTTACGGGAGAGACAGGCGCCGGTAAGTCTATCATACTGGGGTCTATAAGGCTTGCTCTCGGAGAAAGGGCAGGCAGAGATGTGATCAGGACGGGGGCAGAATATGCCCTTATAGAGCTCACTTTTATAAGCGACAAAAAAGAAGTGATCGAGTGTATGAAAGAACTCGATCTGCCTACGGAACCGGACGGAAGCATATATATATCCAGAAGGCTCATGGAAGGCAGGAGTGTGGCCAAGTGTAACGGTGAGACGATCTCAGGCAGAGATCTTAAGCGCCTTGCTGCACTGCTTATAGACATACACGGTCAGAATGATACCAAAGATCTTCTGGATGTGCGCAATTACCGAGATATCCTTGACGAATACGGTCCGGAGAACCTGCAGGATATGAAGGAAGCCATGTGCAGGGATTATTCGGAATACAAGCGCCTTCGCGATGAACTTGACGCGGCAGGAGATGCAGAGGGCAATAAGGAAAAAGAGATTGCTTTGGCCAGATTCGAACTCGAAGAGATAGAAGGCGCGTGCTTAAAGATCGGTGAAGATGAGGAACTCGAAGAGCGCTATCGTGTCATGAAGAATATGGACCGAATAGCGGAGAGTTTGTCCAAGGCTTCACAGGCACTTGACAGAGATCAGGGTGCCGTAGCCATGATAGGGTCGGCGCTTAGAGAACTTAACTCGGTGGCAGGATATGACACTGGTGTCAGTGATATAGCAGTGAGACTGTCTACCGCAGAGGATATGATGGATGGACTCTTGCGTGATATCGGCAGATATGCCGATGACATGGAGTTCTCAGAAGCGGAATTCAGAGAGACGGAGAACAGGTTGGATACCATCAATCATCTGAAGAATAAGTACGGCGACAGTATAGAGGCTGTCCTTAAATATGGGCAGGACAGGGCAGAATATCTTGACAAAATGGACAATATGGAGGCCTATATATCCGAACTGACCATGAAGACGGAAGCTGCCAGAAAGAAGGCATATGATACGGCGTCAAACCTGCATGATATAAGAGTCGCCACGGCTAAGGACATGTGTGTCGATCTGTCAGAGAGACTTAAGGCTTTATCTTTTGACAATGTATCCTTAGACATACCGATAGAAAAGGATGATGATCATATAAATGCGCTTGGCTATGATGAGGTCGACATACTCGTCTCATTCAATCTCGGCGAGCCTTTAAAGTCACTCAGTAAGGTAGCCAGCGGAGGAGAACTCTCGAGATTCATGCTTGCGCTTAAGGAAGCGACAGCAGGTAAGGATGCAGTTGAGACACTCGTATTCGATGAGATCGACGCGGGAATAAGCGGCAAGACGGCATGGAACGTATCGGGAAGCATGAAGGAGCTTTCACGCTCACATCAGGTCATCGCGATAACTCATCTGCCTCAGATCGCAGCAAGAGCTGATGAGCATTATCTGATCGAAAAGCGCACGGAAGGTGACAGTACGATCACTGATATCAGAGAACTGGCAAAGGAAGAAAAGGTCGAGGAGATAGCAAGACTTTTGTCCGGAGGCGAATTAACACAGGCCGGTATAGAGAATGCCAGGGAATTGATAAAAAGTGCCGAAAAGTGATAAAATATACGTAGTTTTGATATACTACATTGCGGAGGTTGCACATGAAGAATATCTTATTTGTTGCATCGGAAGGTGTTCCATTTATCAAGACGGGTGGCCTGGCGGACGTAGTCGGATCGCTGCCCAAATGTATCGATAAGAAGTATTATGACATAAGAGTGATACTGCCCAAGTATACATGCATGAAGCAGGAATTCAAGGATATGTTGACATTCAGACAGAGCTTCTACATGGACTTCAACTGGAGAAGTGTATATGTGGGCATATTGGAAGCCGAGTATGATGGGATCAAGTATTACTTCATAGATAACGAAGGGTATTTCGGCGGACCGAAGCCATACTGTGACGATCCGCTGTGGGAGATAGAGAAGTATGCGTTTTTCTGCAGAGCAGTGCTCTCATCTTTGCCATTAATAGATTTCAGACCGGATCTTATACACTGCCATGACTGGCAGACAGGACTGATCCCCGTATATCTGCATGAGAGATTCGGCGAGGGACAGTTCTATCAGGGTATCAAGACCGTGATGACCATACATAACCTCAAGTTCCAGGGCAAATGGGGTGTCAAAGAGGTCAAGGATATCACGGGACTGTCGGACTATTATTTCGCACCGGACAAGCTTGAGGCATACAAAGATGCCAACCTGCTTAAAGGTGGCATAGTATATGCCGATGCGATCACCACAGTCAGTGATTCATATGCCGAGGAGATCAAGACGGCCTTCTACGGAGAGGGGCTTGATGGTCTGCTCAATGCAAGAGCCGGTTCTTTAAGGGGTATCGTGAACGGAATAGATTATGATGAGTTTAACCCTGAGACCGATAAGTTTATCGCACAGAAGTACAATGCCATCAATTTCCGTAAGGAGAAGGTGAAAAACAAGCTTAAGCTTCAGGAGGAACTGGGTCTTACCAAAGATGCCGGCACCATGATGATAGGTATTGTGTCACGTTTGACCGATCAGAAAGGATTTGATCTGATCGCCTATGTCATGGATGAGTTGTGTCAGGATAAGGTACAGATAGTAGTTCTTGGTACGGGTGAGGAGAGATACGAGAATATGTTCCGTCACTTCGACTGGAAGTACGGCGATAAGGTCAGTGGCAATATATTCTACTCAGATGAGCTTTCGCATAAGATATATGCCGCTTGTGATGCATTCCTTATGCCTTCGCTCTTCGAGCCGT
>JAEEGL010746959.1_pt1 | contig 18155 bp, 20 predicted proteins | sample 9134231 | NCBI WGS metagenome assembly JAEEGL01 (sample SAMN16246548, study PRJNA631951) | gut metagenome | biome: gut microbiome; feature: rumen; material: fiber-attached | host: Bos | place: Iran: Karaj | collected 2018-10 | reverse complement strand
TATGAGTTTTGTTGGACCGCGACCTAAGTTGTATTCGAAGGGTCGTCTAGATAATGAAACTAACGAAGACATTATTAAAAGTTTTAAAGTAAAACCTGGCGTGACAGGATATGCTCAGGCATATTATCGCAACAGCATAACTCAAGATGAAAAGTTTCATTGGGATGCCTATTATGCCGATCGTGTATCGTTGGGGATGGATATAAAAATCATCTTTCAAACAGTATGGTCTGTTATTGCCCGCAAAAACATCAACACCGAGCAGAGCTATCATAAAGATAGTTGAAAGTTGATAGTTGAAGGTGTAAAGTAAGGTTGTGGATAAAAGTGTTAATAGTTGGAATAGTATGTAGTATGGAAGTATTTGGTTATAGATAGTTGGTAGCTTATCAGAAAGCTAAGGAAGTTGTAAATTTTGAAGAAGTTTCCACACGAAGAGCGATATGCTATATGTTACCAGCATAGAAGAGTATCTGTCTTCATTATTTCAAACATTGCTGAAGGCGTAAACACATTCTCTGTAAAGGATAAGTCTATTTTTATAGAGATTGCATATGGCTCTCTGATAGAAGTCTCATCACAGTATAAGATAGTAAAGGAACTAGGTTACATCACAAATGATGACCGAGTGAATATAGAGAAACTTATTGAAGAAGTAGCTCGTTTGCTTTCGGGACTTCAAAATTCATATAAGCCTACAACTGATTCAACTATAACTAACCACTACTTTAAACTCAAAGTAATGTTTAAAGTTTAATGATGTCTCGGATTTAATAATCAACACTTTAACAAAACTCATTGTTACACTTTATTTTTTAGCCGTCACTAAACGATTCTCTCTAAACTAAAAAAATGAAAAAACTAATGATAGTCGGTGCTTCAGTGCTCCAACTCCCTGCCATTCTCAAAGCGAAAGAGATGGGGTTGCAGGTGGCTGTGGTGGACTTCAACCCACAGGCTATAGGTGTTCCATACGCGGACATGTATTATAATGCCTCCACAATGGATGAGGATGCCGTACTCGCTGCAGCTGAAGACTATAAGCCCGATGGTATCATGACCCTTGCCACCGACATGCCTATGCGTGGGGTATCAAAGGCTTCCGATAAGCTTCGCTTGCATAACATCAATTACGAAACAGCCGTGAAGGCCACAGATAAGTATGAAATGATTAAGGCTTTCAAGGAGCATGATGTGCCGTCGCCTTGGTATTTTGCAGTGGATACATTGGAGGAACTAAAATCTCATGTTGGTGATGTTGTTTTTCCTTGTATTATCAAGCCTACGGACAATGCGGGTAGCCACGGAGTGGCTAAGGTTTACAACTTTAAAGAACTATTGAATAACTATGAATATGCCCATTCATGCAGCCGACACGGCAAGGTCATCATTGAGGAATATCTAGACGGTCCCGAGGTGTCGGTTGAAGTGATGGTGGTGGACAGCGAGGTATATGTCCTCCAGATTACTGATAAAATAACTACCGAAGCTCCTCATTTTGTGGAAATGGGTCACACTCAACCTTCGCAGTTGCCTATGGTTGCACAACAAGCCATTCGCGATGTCACTGTTGCTGCTTGTAAGGCCATTGGTATTGACAAAGGTCCTGCGCACGTAGAAATGAAAGTCACCCAACGTGGTCCAGTGTTGATAGAATTGGGTGCGCGTATGGGCGGTGACAATATCACCACGCATTTGGTGCCGCTCAGCACTGGCATCGATATGGTGAGTTCTACAATCAAGGTGGCTCTGGGTGAGCGACCAGACATCGAACCTACTCTCCATTGTGGTTCTGCTATTCGCTATTTTAAAGTACCCTTTGGTACCATAAAAGCCATAAAGAATGTGGAAGAAGCGCAAAGTATCTCTGGTGTGAAACAAATAACCTTCACCAAGAAGGTGGGCGATCAATCCACGCCAATTCAATGCAGCAACGATCGCATCGGATTTGTGATTGCCCAAGGTGCAACAACCGAAGAAGCGGTGAGGTTTTGTAAAGAGGCGATGAAAACGATAAAAGTTGAAATAGGATAATCGCATAATAAGAATAAAATGAATCAATCAGTATTAGGGTTATACTTCGATGAATTCGAGGTGGGTTCAGAGATAAAACATGCGCTTTCAAAGACCATTTTTGAGAGCGATAACAATTTCTTTAGCCTAATGACGATGAATCATCACCCAGTCCATACAAACGTTGATTATGCAAGCCATAATCAACATGGGCAAGTGTTAGTGGTTGGCACATTGGTGTTCTCTCTGGTAGTCGGTATGACGGTGCCTGACATTAGTGGAAAGGCTATAGCAAACCTAGGATACGAAAGTATCAATCATTTGGCTCCAACCTTTGTGGGGGATACCATTTATGCTCGTACCAGAATATTGGAAAAGCGTGAGTCGAAATCAAAAAACGACCGAGGAATAGTTTATGTCGAAACTATTGGTTATAACCAGCGTGGAGAGGATGTTATATCTTTCCGTCGTAATGTCTTAGTGAAAAAACATAATCCATCATGAATACCGAGTTTCTAACCCGTAGCCTGATGTTTGTACCAGCTCACAACGACAGGCTGATGCAAAGTGCTTCGCGTAGTAACGCTGATATTCTGCTTTTGGACATTGAGGACAGTGTTCAACCTATGGAGAATAAGCAGGTGGCTCGTGATAAAATTGTACAATATGTGCGTGAAGGTTATTTCAAAAATCACATTCTGTTCCCCCGTATCAATGACCGAGAAAGTGGACAGTTATTAAAAGATGTTTATCAGCTTTCGATAGAAGGTATACGAGGTTTTATGTATCCAAAGGCGCGTTGTGGCGAGGACATCTATTTTATAGGCAAGTTGCTTGAGACCATAGAATACGATAAAGGGTTTGCTCCAGGAACTTTTAAACTAATACCTCTCATTGAAACTACTGGTGCAGTGATGAATATTCAAGACATCTGTACGGCAAGCCCCAGGGTGGTAGCTGTGGCTTTCGGTTGCGAGGACTATGTGACCGACCTTGAGGGGAAACATGACATAGAGGGACAAAGTATTTTCTTTGCCCGCAACATGATTGTGAATGGTGCGCACAATTGCGGTGTATCAGCTATCGATACGGTACATATCCGGGTTCACGATCTTGATGATTTGGAACACAATCTAGTTCTTTCTAAGAAGCTTGGTTTTGATGGTATGTTAATTCTAAATCCCAAGGAGTTGCCGCTGTGTCACCGTTACTACTCACCTACACCCGAAGAAGTTGAATGGGCACAGGAAATGGTGCAATTATCTGAGGAAGCTGTGCGAGAAGGTAAAGGTGTTGCTGTGAAGGACAATAAATTCATTGGACCGCCAATGCTTAAAATGGCAAATGAAATAATTAGAAAAAATAAAATGATTATAGAACATGAGTAAAAAAGTCTTAATTTTGGGTGGTGAAGGAAATGGTGGGGTAATAGCAAATGCCATTCTTGATGCAAATAAAAGAGGATACGATGAATGGGTTGTTGAGGGATATCTCAATGATGGAGTCCCCAAGGGGACAATCATCGATTCTTTCCCAGTTGTCGGAACCATAAAAAGCGATTTGGAGAAATATATAAAGGAAGGTTATTATTTTATAATAGCTATATTAAGACTTGATGGTGTAGAAGAGCGCATAAAACTTATAGAATCTCTACCGATACCAGATTCTCAACTGGCAATATTTATTCATCCTACAGCTTACATTGCCCCTAATGTGGAACTGGGGCCAGGTTGTGTTATTATGCCGATGGTAGCAATTTCATCTAATACTAAATTGGGTAAGGGATGTATTGCTATGGTTTGTTCAACTATTGGACATGATAACATAATAGGCGACTTCTGTCATATAGCAGCACAAGCATGTGTCGGTGCTTTTCTTTCCGTAGGAAGAGGTGTACATATTGGCCTTAATTCTACAATACGAGAGCATATAACCATAGCGGATTATGCAACACTTGGGATGGGGGCTGTTTTAACGAAGAATATTGGATTTAAAGAAATTTGGGCAGGTATGCCTGCCAAATTTTTAAGAATGGCAGAATAAAATGAAAGTATTATTCCTACCTGCTTACTTTTATCCGGAAACAGCGGCAAGTTCCTATTTGGGTGACAACATAAGAGATGCATTATGCAATGAAAAAATAAACATCGAATTATACGTTCCAACACCTACGCGTGGAATTTCGGCTGAAGAAAAGAAAAAGTATAAAAAGCTAAAGCTTGAAAATCTTTACAATGGTTATTTGAATGTACATCGTTTTTCGATGTTTGCTGAAGGTAAGAATCCAGTGTTACGGGCTTTGCGTTACACATTGTGTTGGATAAAACAATTTAATCGGGGTTTAGTCGCTAAAAATATTGACTGCATCTATTTGGCATCAACGCCGCCTATTCAAGGGATACTTGGTGGTATGCTTAAGAAAATCAAGAAAGTTCCTTTTGTATACAACCTCCAAGACATCTTTCCTGATTCTCTCGTGGGCACTGGTCTTGCTAAAAAAGGTGGCTTGCTATGGAAAATCGGTCGTTGCATCGAGAACTACACCTACCGCAATGCGGACAAGATAATCGTTATCTCTCAGGACTTCAAGCGAAATATCATGGACAAAGGGGTGCCTGAGGAGAAGATTGAAGTTGTCTATAACTGGGTGGATCAAAACGCCGTAGTGGATGTACCGCGCGAACAGAACAAGCTATTCGATATGTATGGGTTGGATAGAAACAAGTTCTACGTCACCTACAACGGCAACATCGGCCTTACCCAGAACATGGAGATGCTTACCGAAGTGGCACATGAATTGGAAGCGTCGCATCCAGACATTCATTTTGTATTGACAGGCAACGGTGCCTATTGGGATACGCTGGTAGCCAAACTCCGTAACAAGAAGCAGGAAATCAAGACTCAGGCTCCCGATGGCACGGAGGCCATCACTTTCGGCAATATCTCGTTGTTGCCTTTCCAACCTTATGAGGATATTAGTCATGTGTTCAGCCTGGGTGATGTGAGTCTTGTTATTAGCAAGCCTGGTGTGGGAGAGAACAGTGTTCCCTCTAAAACGTGGAGTATTATGAGTGCCGCACGTCCTGTGTTGGCCAATTTTGATGAGAATGAACTAAAAACTATTATATCTGACAATCGCTGTGGCATTTTTACGAAAGCAGGTGACAGGGAAGCCTTTAAAGAGGCTATTCTAACCTTATATAACAATAGGGAATTGTGCAAGGAGTATGGTAGAAACGGAAGGCAGTTTGTGATGGATAACCTAACCCGTGAGGTGGGAACACAGAAATATGTGGATGTTATTAAATCATTTGAAAAAAATAATATAGATTCGATATGAAAACCGCATTAATTACTGGGGTGACAGGTCAGGATGGTAGTTACCTCTCCGAGTTCTTAATTGAAAAAGGATATGATGTGCATGGTATCATCCGTCGCAGCTCAGTGGACTTCCGTGAGCGAATCGCTCATTTGGAAGGGAAGCCGCATTTCCATTTGCATTATGCCGATTTGGGTGATTCTATGTCGATAGTGAAAGTAGTAGACAAGGTGCGTCCAGATGAGATATACAATTTAGCAGCACAAAGCCATGTTCAAGTATCGTTTGACTCGCCAGAATTTACAGCTGATGTGGATGCTACAGGCGTTCTGCGAGTGCTAGAGGCTGTTCGTGCCTGCCATCTGGAGAAAACGTGTCGCATATATCAAGCTTCAACGTCAGAACTTTACGGCAAGGTGGAGGAGGTTCCACAAAATGAAAATACTCCGTTCCATCCTTATTCACCGTATGCAGTCGCAAAGTTATACGGCTTCTGGATTGTGAAGGAATACCGTGAGGCCTACGATATGTTCTGCTGCTCAGGTATCCTCTTTAACCACGAGAGTGAACGTCGTGGCGAGACTTTCGTGACACGAAAGATTACCTTGGCGGCTGCAAGAATCTCTCAAGGTTTGCAGGATTGCCTATATTTGGGTAATCTTGACAGTCTTCGCGACTGGGGCTATGCTAAAGATTATGTGGAATGTATGTGGCTTATCTTGCAGAATGAAAAACCTGAAGATTTCGTCATTGCTACGGGGGTGCAACACAGTGTCCGTGAGTTTACCGAGCTTGCTTTCCGACATGCAGGCATCGAGCTTAAATTTGAGGGTAAAGGCATCGACGAAAAGGGCATCTGCGTGAAAGGTCCCGAGAAACTGGTGGGGAAGACCCTCGTTGCGGTGAGCAAGGACTTCTACCGTCCGACTGATGTGGTAAACCTATGGGGCGACCCGACAAAGGCTAAGGCCAAACTTGGATGGGATCCCGCAAAGACCAGCTTTGAGCAGTTGGTTCGGCTGATGGTGGAACATGACATCGCCAAGGTGGCCGCTGAAGGTGCCGCAGCTAAGGTCCGCACCAACCTTGCTGAGTACCTCGAAAAAGGAATTGTAAAGTGAACATTAAAAAGAATGTAATATAATAATAAACATCTAAAGGCACGAAAAATACGAATAACAATGTCATTGTTATATCCGAAAGAGTCGTACAAGATAACTGGAGCCTTGTATGAAGTTCATAAAGAACTAGGGCCAGGCCTTCTAGAAAAAGTGTATCAAGAGGCTTTAGAAAAAGAACTGAGGATGCAAGGTATTCCTTTTGAGCGGGAGAAATGCTTCAATATTTTATATAAGGGTATGGTTCTTGACCAGATGTATATCGCCGATTTTGTTTGCTATGATAAAATTGTTGTTGAGTTGAAATCTGTAGAAACTCTTATGCCAATTCACACTGCTCAAGTTATCAATTATTTGACTATAACAGGATATAAACTTGGATTACTTGCGAACTTTAATGCTCGGCAGATTATACCCGAACGAATAGTTCGGTATTAGTGTTTTTAGAGTTTTTCGATGTAAAAAGTGAACTAAGATGTATTTAGATAGTAAAATTTACGTGGCTGGGCATCGTGGTATGGTGGGTTCGGCTATAGTCAGAGAATTGCAACGTCAAGGATACAAAAACATTATCACTCGTACGCATAAAGAATTAGATTTGTGTCGTCAGGATCAGGTGGAAGCCTTTTTTGCTACAGAGAAACCAGAATACGTATTTCTGGCAGCAGCCAAGGTGGGCGGAATTGTTGCCAACCAATCGGCCTTGGCTGATTTCATGTACGACAACATGATTCTTGAGATGAACGTGATTCATGCTGCTTGGCAAAACGGTTGCAAGAAACTGGAGTTTCTTGGGTCATCATGTATCTATCCTCGCATGGCACCACAACCTATGCCAGAGAGTTGCCTGTTGACCAGTGAGTTGGAAAAAACCAACGAGGCATATGCTTTAGCCAAAATTAGCGGTTTGAAATATTGTGAATTTCTTAACCGTCAATACGGTACCGACTATATTAGTGTGATGCCAACGAACCTATATGGACCCAATGACAACTACCATCCAGAACATAGTCATGTGTTGCCGGCGTTGATTCGTCGTTTTCATGAAGCCAAGGTTAATGGTTTAAATGAAGTGACTTGCTGGGGCGATGGTTCGCCATTGCGTGAGTTCCTGTATGTTGACGATTTGGCCAATCTTTGTGTCTTTCTAATGAATAACTATTCGGGTAATGAAACGGTCAATGCTGGAACAGGGAAAGAATTGACCATAAAGGCATTAACCGAATTGGTCGCCAAGGTGGTCGGTTATGAAGGAGAAATCAAATGGGATACCAGTCGACCGAATGGTACACCGCGCAAGTTGCTGGATGTCAGTAAGGCCGAGAGGCTTGGATGGCGTTATAAAACTGAGTTGGAAGACGGTATCCGCTTGGCGTATGATGACTTTTTGAACAATCCCATGCGGGCTGAGCGTTAAATCATATTTTAAAAAGTAATGAACTTGAAATTACGTAATATTCCGTTCTCACCTCCTGATATGTCGGAGGCGGAGATTCAAGAGGTATCGGAGGCTTTGCGTTCGGGTTGGATTACTACGGGTCCAAGAACGAAAGAATTCGAAAAACAAATCGCAGACTATTGTGGAACTTCGAAAGCGGTGTGCTTGAATAGTGCAACTGCCTGCATGGAAAGCATCCTTCGTGCATTGGGAATAGGTCCTGGCGATGAGGTTGTCACCTGTGCATATACTTATACTGCTACGGCTTCCGTGACTTGTCATGTAGGGGGCACGGTGAAACTGGTCGATACTGCTCCCAATTCTTTTGAGATGGACTACGATAAGTTGGCAGATGCGATTACTGAAAAAACCAAAGTCGTTATTCCTGTTGACCTTGGTGGGGTGATATGCGATTATGACAAGATATTTGCCGCAATCGAGAGCAAGAAGCACCTCTTTAAACCTGCGAATGACATTCAGGCGGCTTTTGGTCGAGTAATTGTCTTGGCTGATGCCGCTCATGCCTTCGGTGCAGTCTGGCATGGTAAAAAGGCTGGTTCCATCGCCGATTTCACTTCGTTCTCTTTCCATGCAGTAAAGAACCTCACCACAGCCGAAGGTGGTGCACTCACCTGGCGCGACCGCGATGGCATAGACAACGAGGCATTGTACAAGTTGTTCCAATTGCTTTCTCTTCATGGACAGAATAAAGATGCCTTGGCCAAGACCAAACTCGGAGCTTGGGAGTATGATATCATTGCTCCTTATTATAAATGCAACATGACTGATGTGATGGCGGGTATCGGCTTGGCACAGTTTAAACGCTATCCTAGTCTTTTAGCTCGTCGCCGTCAAATTATTGAAAAATATGATGAGGCATTGAAGAAACTGCCGGTGCAAGTACTCAATCATTATGGTGACGATTATGCCTCAAGCGGACATCTTTATCTCACTAGGGTATTGAATAAAACTATCGACGAGCGCAACGGTATTATTGTTAAAATGGCAGAAAGAGGAGTGGCCTGCAATGTGCACTACAAGCCACTACCTATGATGACTGCATATAAATTACTTGGTTTTGACATTAAAGATTATCCTAATGCTTATCGTCTTTTCGAGAATGAAATAACACTCCCATTACATACAAAATTGTCAGATGATGATGTGGATTACATTCTTGATAATTATGTTGAGGTGATAAATGGTAACTAACATATGGATGATAGTAATTAGAATAGTATGTGGTTTATAGAAGATTCAATCTCTTTTGAATGATAATAAGTTATTGACTATTTCGAAGGATTTGTATTTGGAGAACAATAGTAACAGCTTTACGGTATCCTCATCGGGTGTTTTGTTCTATTTATTGAGGATTGCATTAGGCAAGGAAGGGAATGCTTCTTTGCCTAATGCTGTTAATTGGCAAGAAGTATACGACATGTCAATGAAACAGGGTGTTGGTGCTATTGCATGTGATGGTATGCTTGCGTTAGATACATGTGATATTGATGAGGCGTTAAGGTATAAGTGGATGGGACAAAGCATGGTGATTGAACAAAAGTATTTTCGGCATAAGAAGGTTCTTATAGATCTGGCAAGTTTTTATGCAGAAAAGAATGTTCAAATGCTTTTATTAAAAGGCTATGGGCTATCACTTAATTATCCTATTCCTGAGCATCGTCCGTCTGGAGATATGGATATTTTTCTGTTTGATAGAAGTAGTAACTATCCTTTATGGGATAGGGGTGACAAAGCAATAAAAGAAACTTTCAAAATAAAGATAGATAATTCCCATCATCACCATACTACATTTGAATTTGAAGGGCAAAGCGTTGAAAATCATTATGATTTTATTAATGTGTATGCCCATAAATCAAATAGAAGGATTGAGAAAATATTGAAATCTTGGGCAGTAGTTGATTATCATGACCTAGATGTCCCTATAGTTTTACCTTCTGAGGATTTTAATGCATTATTTATCTTGAAACATTGCGCAGGGCATTTTGCATCAACGGGAATGAAAATGCGCAATCTATTAGATTGGCTATTGTTTGTGGAAAAATGTGGCGATTCTGTTGATTGGGAAAAAGTATATAAAGTATATCGGAGTGAGAGGTTAGACCGCTTTGCTGCTATATTAAATTCTATAGGAGTACGGATGTTGAATTTTCCAAAAGAGATGTTCGTTGAAATAGAAGATGATGAGAAAATTGTTAATCGAGTGATGGCTGACATTATATGTCCGGAATTTAAAGAGAAAGAAAAAGGAACATTAATAAGTGCTTTGTGGGTAAAGCCTCGTAGGTGGTGGAATAATCGATGGAAACATGGTATTTGTTACTCTGATAGCTTGTTTTCTTCTTTCTGCTATTCTCTTCATGCGAAGTTTTTAAAACCAGGACATTTTATTCATTAAAAGATAAGAGTACAAATGGTGCGAGACAATATGTCATTGGCAGAGATAATGCTGGAATTTGTTCGTGCTGCGGTATTAGAGCGAGATCCAGTTGTCCTTTCAGAGCCTGAGCCGGACTGGGACAAGTTGATGGATATCTCTACTAAGCAAGGTCTTATTGCATGGGTATGGGATGGGATATGTAGATTGCCGGTTGAACAGCAGCCTCCTAGGCAATACCGTATCAATTGGGGGATGTCTGCACAGGAAATATGGGATAGATATGGGCAACAGAAGGAGGTATTAAGAGAGATGGTGAAAGTGTGTGAACGGAACAATATGCGACTCTTGCTGTTGAAGGGGATAGGATTGTCGGAATTATATCCAAAGCCTCAATCAAGGCCGTCAGGTGATTTAGATGTTTATTTCTTTAATGATTATGAAAAGGGTAATATCTTATTTGGAGATGGAGTGAACCATTTTCATAAGAAGCACTCCTCGTATGATTATCATGGAGTTCATATTGAAAATCATATAAGTCCGTTGGATTTAGATACTAGATTTGAAAGGAGGATTTGGGCATTTATGCAGTCGGATATTGTCAATGTCTGTATGTCATCGGATGGATACTATACCTTTAGCCCAATTTCAAATTTAATCTATTTGATAACCCATTCGCTTCATCATTTTAATCCTCATTATGCTGTTCCGCTAAGAAATCTGATAGATATTATAATATTCGTAAGGGTTAATAAAGAAAGTTTACCACCACGTCAATGCTATCAGGTTCTGTCTAAGTTGAGATTAGATAGGGCTTTTGAATTATTCCTTACGATGGGTGAGATATTGCTTAATATTGAAATGCCTGAGTATCATTTGGAAATAGTAAAACAGAAAGACATGGAGGATATTAAGGGCTATATTTTAACTTCTGAATCCAGATTAATTGTTAATGACAAATTACCTAAGATTAGACAGCTACAATTATTGTCCAAAAATCACAGACGAGTAAAGCATGTTTATAAATACCTTCCCTCAAAAAATGAGAATTTATTTTTGGTTACTGTCCGTCATAATTTTGCAATAATTCTCAAGCGTTTAATAAGGGTACCAGAAAATGTACCTTTCGGACAAGGGCTAAGAAGTAAGTTCCGTATATGAAAATCAGAAACAAGGCTGACAAATAATGTCAGTCTGTGAAGGTGAAAAAAATAAAAAGAGTGTCCATTGGACACTCTTTTTATTTTTGGTGATAGATAAATCTTATTGAACATCCTTAACCAGGCGGACGTAACCACCGATTCTCTTGTTGACATTGTTGTCGATGCTAGCACCGGCGACCTTGTCAACGATAAGGGCGGAAGCAGTGTTGGCATCAGCAGTGGTGTTGAGCCAGAAGTAGCTGCCAGTGTTCGTCATACGAGCGGGCATGTTGCTGCCAGTAGCTGCACGATAGCTGTCAGCGACAAAGAAGACGCAACCAGCAGCTTCAAGGGTGTTCCAGTCAGTCTTGTTAGCAATGGTGGCACCATCAGTAAGAGGAGTGACACCATCGGGGAAGATAATCAGACCCTGCTTGTTGATGAAGCTGAGAGTAACCATTGCGTGAGCGTGGTTGTCGAGGATGTTCTGCATCTCGGTTGCAGTAAGGGTGCGCCAACCGCTGTTCAACTGATTTCCACCGTTAGCAATCTTGTTGTTACCCCACTCGTCCACGGTCAGGAGCTCAGTGGCATTGCAGTAAGCGTACTCACGGTTGACGGGCCAGAGCAGGGTGGAGTTACCAACGTAACCAGAACGGGTACCACGGACTACGTAGCCGTTAGCGCCCCATGCGAACAAATCGCGATCCCAGCTATTACCGAAGTCTCTGCACTGGTTGTTACCGCGGAAATCCCACTGGTTGCCAGCAAAATTCCAGTATTGTGATTGTGCAAAGATGAACTCAAGGTTGCCCTGAGAGAAGATGACGTACTGTGCGGGCTCACCGTCTCCAGCAACATTGAACATGGCGTTACCATTGAGGGTACCTCTTTCGTACAGTTCAAAGTCGCCGAGGGTGAAGTTGCGACTGTTGTAATTTCTACGATTGAGGGTCTGAGTAGAATTGCTGTACTTCACATAGGTGTTGTTACCGGAGTAGAAAGTAAACTTAACGTGGTTGTAGGTGCCAGCAGGGAGATAGATGTTGATTGTCTGAGGAGTGCTGGAGGTCTGAATGGCATGATTGAATCTAACGGTGTTGGTATTTGTGCCGTGAGCATAACCGGTGAAGCCCTGAGAAAGATAGGTCAAAGGAGTGTTCAAGTTGTTCAGGTTGACGGTGAAAATACCGTTGATGCATTTGTCAGTGGTGACGGAGACACTGTCGATGGCAACATTGCCAGTGACGTTGAGTCTATAAACAGCGCAGAGGTTGCGGAACACGAAGTCACCATAAGTGGCTTGTGCAAAGATGGGGTATGAAGTGCTAATCGCACCATCAATGGAGTACTGACGAGCGGGAATTCTCACTTCGTTCTTTTTATAGACGATTGATGCAGGATAGGCAGCGGTAAGAATACCGTTGTTGACATTGAAATTGCCGACAACGTTTCTCTGGAAGACGGGTTGGCTGGGGTTTGCAGGATCGATCGTGTAGTATGCAACGTTGTTGCTTGCATCAATCATGTAGATAAGGTCGCCCTCATCCCAATACTGATTATCGCCCTCAAAGTGCATTTTTACTTGGTCCATCACCTCAGACTCCTCATATGCCACGGTGATGTCGGTAGATGCAATTTCCTCCTTGTTGCAGGAAGTCATGGTCATTGCTATGGCAGCAAAAGCCATAATTGACATAAAAATCTTTTTCATAGACTTGATAATTAATTTGAATGTTATTACTTTGCAAATTCAAAGAGGGGGTGTCAGATTGAGAGACTGATACTTCAGAATCACCAACTCTGATACTCCCTCGTCAGAGTTACCTCCTTTGGTTAGTCGAAGTCAGAACCGTCGGTATTGTTGTCGTTACCGTTTGGATCAACGCCCTCAAGGTCGCCTGGTACAGGGGAATGAGGATCAGTGCTGCCGCTACCTGCAAAACCTTTTTCAACGCGAGCGTTCAAAATCTCAACCATCGGAGACATGTAGTTTTTCTTGTTCATTTCTTTCATTTCCTTTTTTTTGATAATAGTTTTTTTGTTGATAATAATATTAATTTCACTCAGAATTGGCTGTCTAACAATGCTCTGTAAACACTGCTATCCAACCTGTTTCTGCTGCAAAGATACAACCTTTTTTTTATTTGACAATTTTTTTTTCTTTTTTTTTGATTTTTTATGTATTATGCCATGAGTGCGATTCTGAATCTTGATGTTTGGGCTAATTTTTTATGTTGGATGTAATAAATTTTTCGAAGGCTCGTTATTTTATTACACTAAGTACATAAATTATTATGTGATGAATATAAAATCATTTTTTAAAAGTAATTTAGGGAAAGTTCTGTTACTGCTGCTGGTGTTTGCAGTCATTGTATTTATTTCCAGTATTTTATTCTCCTGCGGATTAGGTTTTCGTAAGCGTACAGTCTTTTTGCGTGCAACCTATATGATTGTTGCCGTGGCTTGGGTCGTTTTCACCGTACGATGGCTTTGTTTGAAATATGATTTTGCCGGACTTTGGCGTGGCATGATGAACGACCATTATAGCCATCAAGAAGACTTTATGTTGAAAATCCATCGCGACTATCAGGAGCTTGTGTCGAAATATCCTCTTGCCATTGCCGAGTACGAGTCGCATTGCTGGAAGCAGAATCCGCGTCCGTCCACTCCTGAGATTATGGAGTCTGCGTTGGCGATAGGCGAGTTGGAGTGGATAGAACGGGAGAAGAATGCTCGTAATAAGATGAAAGAAAAGCGTAGCAAGAAATGAAGAAGAAGGTCTTTGTCAGCGGTTGCTATGACTTGCTGCATAGCGGACATGTCGAATTCTTCCGTCAGGCAGCGGAATATGGCGACTTGTATGTGGGCATCGGGTCTGACGAGACTATCTTACACTATAAGAACCACAAGACCCTTTATCCCGAACAAGAACGCCTTTTTATGGTGAAGTCTATCCGCTATGTGAAGGATGCCTATATCAATCAAGGTAGCGGAGTGTTGGACTTCCTTCCGACGCTCGACCTAGTGCATCCCGATATCCTGTTAGTCAATAGCGATGGTGACACAGTATCCAAACGACAGCTTTGTCAGGAACGAGGTATAGAGTATATTGTGTTGGAACGTACGCCACATGAGGGCTTGGCTGGCCGGTCTTCCACCGACTTGAAGGCGCAGTCATGCCAACTGCCTACTCGTCTCGACTTGGCGGGAACCTGGATTGACCAACCCTATGTCAGTTGCTATGCGCCAGGGTGGGCAATCACTATTTCGTTGTTGCCCACTTTCGAGATTCGTGAACGGTGCGGGTTGTCCACCTCGACGCGCAACCAAATCAAACGTATTTGGCCCTATCGCCTACCTAATATGGATGCAGAAATGCTGGCTCGGCTAGTGTTCTGTTTCGAGAACAGTCCAGAACGCGAAGACGGCATCATCAGCGGTGCGCAGGACTCTATCGGCATTTGTGTGCCAGGATTGTGCCGTCATTACTACGATAACCATTTCTGGCCTGAGAAGATAGAGACGTGCTACGACGAGCGCGTCCTTTCGTGGTTGGAACAGCATTTGGTAATGATTCCGATGGAACCTCGCCGTCCAGATTGCAATGTTTTGGACGGGAAGGATATTACCGCATCGAAGGTAAAGAATCTGACGCGTGCTGCTGATGATTGTTGGAATGCCATATTGGCACGCGACCTACAGGCGTTTGCTACAGCTTACAAGGCTTCTTTCGATGCACAGACGGCATTGTTCCCTGCCATGATTCAAGGCGAGGTACAGGCATATATCGATAAGTATTCTGCCATGCCCGATGTTTTGGCATGGAAGATGCCCGGTGCCGGAGGGGGTGGCTATTTGGCAATGGTGGTTGTGGATGCCGAGCGGTTTTGTACCGAGCATCGTGAGGCAATAAGGCTGGTGATACGCAGGAAAGGTGAGGTGTGATAATTATACATACCTCGCCACTAGCGTGGCACCCCTCTTAAGAAGGGACGGCTGACGCGGTTGATTTGACAACATATTTAAATATGAATACAAATAATACTATACCGAGGTCATATCTTAGGCCTTTTGCGCTGGTCACCCTTTTGTTTCTGCTCTGGGGGCTGGCAAACAACATGACCGACACGCTGCTGGCGGCTTTCAAGAAGATAATGTCGATGAGTGACACCCAGACCACGCTCATCCAGTTTGCATTCTATGGTGCCTATTTCTGTCTGGCGTTGCCTGCCGCCCTGTTCATTCGTCGGCATAGCTATCGGAGTGGTGTCGTACTAGGGTTATGCCTCTATGCGGCGGGTGCCATACTCTTTATGCCTGCCGCCAAGACAGCGAGTTATGCCTTCTATCTGATTGCCATTTACATCATGGCAGGTGGATGCTCTGTGTTGGAGACCACAGCCAATCCCTATATACTCTCTATGGGGTCGCCCGAGACGGCCACTCGCCGGCTCAACATTGCGCAGGCGTTCAATCCTATTGGTTCTATCTTGGGTATAGTGCTGAGCAAGGTGTTTATCTTGAGAGACATCTCCCTCTATTCCGTTTCTGGTACTTATATGACCTTGGGTCTTGTACTCTTGGGTATACTGGTGGTCATGCTCTTGGTGAAGATGCCCGAAGGCCGTGATGATGGAGGTGGGCAGGCTGACAGAAACACCGTGGCCGCCACCATTAGACGCTTGTGGGCTAACAGACTCTATCGTCGTGGCGTGGTGGCGCAGTTCTTCTATGTGGGAGCGCAGATTGGAGTGTGGAGTTTCACCATCCGCATCGTGATGCAAGAACTGGGTGTGGTTGAATCCGAGGCTGCCAACGTCTATCTTGTCGCCATTGTCGGCTTTTGCGTGTCGAGGTTCCTTTACACTTGGCTGATGCGCTTTTTTGCCCCGTCCAAATTGTTGCTTTTCGGCTCTGTCATGTCGTTGGTGTGTGCGCTGGTGGTAGTCCTTGCCGCAGGCACTGGGTGGCTGTTAGTCACGTTCTTGGTTCTCATCAGTGTCTTCATGAGCCTGATGTTCCCCACCATATATGGTTTGGCATTGGAGGGTGTCGAACGTCCCGAATGTGGTGGCTGCGCAGGTGATGCCAAGATAGGTGCTTCGGGTCTTATTATGGCAATACTTGGTGGCGCATTACTCACACCCTTGCAGGGTATGCTCAGCGACCGTTTCTCCATTTACACCTCATTCTTAGTGCCTGTAGTCTGCTTTAGTGTTGTGCTTTTATATTCGTTATATTCAATCCATACCCAAAAGAAATGAAACGTTACTGTCAGACATTGGAACTTGCCAATGATGAGGAACTGATTCGTAAATATGTCGAGGTTCACTCCCATGTGTGGCGCGAAGTGATGGATGGGCAACGTGAAGTGGGCATCCTCGACATGCAGATATATCGCTATCGGAACCGAGTCTTTATGATATGCGACACTATTGACGACTTTGACTGGGAACGCGACATGGCGAGGTTGGCCAAGCTTCCCCGTCAGGCGGAATGGGAGGCATACGTGGCACAATACCAAGGCTGCGACCCGTCGCTTCCCTCTGCTTCCAAATGGCATCTTATGGAGCAGATATACCAACTCGAATAGGTGTGAAAAACCGTTTTTATATTGCTTAATATAGGTTTTTGCAGCACATCTAGATACGTGGTTATAAAAAATATTTACTTGACAATCAATGCAAAATAAATTATTATAAAAAAAAACTTTGCTGTTTGATAAAAAAGTAGTACTTTTGCACCCGCTTTTGAGAGGAACAAACGACCTCTCTCGAGAGAAAAAGAGCGATTGTCCATTGGTGTAATGGTAGCACATCTGACTCTGGATCAGCCAGTCTAGGTTCGAGTCCTGGATGGACAACAAAAAAGTCCGCAACCATCTGATTGCGGGCTTTTTATTTGGGCAGCATCATCTGACCCTTTTCATCTCCCACGAGTCTTTGCGGCCGTTGGGGTAGGTGTAGGTCCAGATGAACCAGGTATCGTCAAGGAGCTCTATTTCAAAAGTGAACCAGCGACTGGAGTTAGGCAAGGTCTTCTTCTCAATCTTTTCGGCATACTCTGTCACCCACCCATTCACCTTTTCATTCACCAGCTGCATGTCGAATCCTTCGGCGAGTTCGCAGAACATAAACTTCCCATCCTCAACGCGCCAACGTCCTTGGCAGTAATACATAAAGTCGAATGGGAATGTACTTAGGGTCACCGTGTCGGTCGACTTTGGGCTCCAAACAGTCTTAATCGGAGTTTTCATTCGTAGCACTTGCCTTTGAAATGCGGTGTCGGAATAAGTACCGTCGGCGTAGAAGTCCAAAGTACCCGTTTCGTCGCAGTGAATGATGCCGTTGCCGTCAGGAGCGGCATAGTCCCACGAGTGTACGTATTCGTAATGTCCGGGAATATGCTGCTCTTCGGGCTTCTGTATCTGGCTGTACAATGCGATTGGCAAAACAGCCAGCAGTGTGATGACAACGATTCGTTTCGTCATGGCTATTCGCTTGTTGTGCTAGTGCTGGTGCTGCCGTCTTCGGAGCCTTCCTTCGAGCGGTTCTCCAATTCCATCTTACCAAATCTCAAGGTGATGCCGGCGGAGATATAGCGGCTGTTCAGCGTGCGGTTGTTGTTTTCGCTCAGCAGGTATGGGTTGGTGTTGCTCGAACCCGAGCCGATGGTCTTACCCCAGTTGAAGATGTCCTGCACGTTGATATAGGCCGACAGTTTGCGC
>JAEEGL010090507.1_pt1 | contig 18155 bp, 10 predicted proteins | sample 9134231 | NCBI WGS metagenome assembly JAEEGL01 (sample SAMN16246548, study PRJNA631951) | gut metagenome | biome: gut microbiome; feature: rumen; material: fiber-attached | host: Bos | place: Iran: Karaj | collected 2018-10 | reverse complement strand
TTTTATATATGTCAATTAATTTAACTTTAATAAATTTAAATTTTTTAAAATAATATAAAAAATAAATAAAAATGGGTTGTGGAAGTAGTAATGCTTTTAATAATGAATTATCTATACCAGACCAAAAAGATAAAAAAGAAGAAAATGAAAAAAAAGAAAAAGAAAAAGAAAATGAAGTTATTAATAATAAAAGTGAAATTATAAATCCTCCAGCTAATTTAATTTTATCAGATAATTTAAGTAATATATACGTAGACTATCAATTTAATTTTAATCCAACAGATCAAAATTTACCTAATAACAATATATTATTATATACTTCAAAATATAATCCAAATGGGAATTCTTTTATATTATGTGATAAATCAAAACATTATGAAACAATAATGACAGAATTTAGAGAAACTCCAAATAAACTTTCATTATATTATTCCAAAGGTTCTAAATCTTCAATATTTATAAATCAAGATAAATTCTTTTTATTAATAGATGGAATATTTCAAATATATTGTCTAATTGATGGTCATGGTCCTTTCGGTGATATAATAGCTCAAATAATTCAAGATAAAATTTTTCAATATTTTACAAAACCTGAAAATCAAAAATTAAAAGAAAATTATGAAATGATTTATAAAAATTTATATAATGAATTACAAGATTATTTAATAAAAAACGATGAAGAAAATGGTAATGAAAATGATTATGATTCAATTCTCTCAGGAGTATCAATAACAATAATAATAAACCAAGATAAAAAATTATATTGTTCAAATATAGGTAATGTAACAGCATTTTTATTTCATGTAGATAAAAAAAATCCAAGTTTACAAGGAATAGATATATTAACAATAGATGATTCAGATTTACAAAATTCAAAAAATCACCTTAATACATATTATGATATGTACAATATTCATGGTAATTATGATATAATAGAAGAAAGAAGAAGAATATATGAAAATGGAGGAGAAATAAGAACAATAGCAGAAGAACCAAAACAAAGAATTTTTGTTAAAGGACAATATTATCCTGGTGTAATTAATACAAGAAGTATTGGAGATAGAATTGCAAATTGTATTGGTGTTATTAGTAAACCTCATATTTCTGAAAGAGATTTAGATGCTAAATGTATTAATTATTTAGTTATGTATAGTGATGGAATTGGTATTAGTATTGATCCTGAAGATATTGTTAATATTATTAGAGGAAGAGTTGATAATCCTCATTCTAGTATTTATTCTGTAGTTGAACAAGCACATAATTTCTTTGCTGATGTAAATTATTTACCTGATATGACTTTTATTATGAAAGTTTTGGAATAAACATTTATTTCAAATTCTAATTCCAAAAATGTATCTTTTTCTTGTTTTATTAATATATAAAAAATTAATATATTATATCTAAATTAAAAAATTATTTCCTTAGGTATTATTGTTCTTCTTCTTAAGATTTAATAAATATAAGAAATTTATAATAAAAATAAGAACAGAAAAGAAATGAGAAAATATATAAAAAAGATTTCATCATATTTCTTAGATTATTTTTTTATAAATAAAAAATTTTTATTTTAATAAAAATGGAAAAGCGGATAGTTAGAGAATTAGAAGATCTTAAAAAGCAGCCAATAGAAGGTTGTAAAGCATCATTAATAAAAAATGATGATTTATATCATTGGAAGGCTACTATAACAGGTCCAATCAATTCTCCATATGAAGGAGGAAAATTTAATTTAGAAATAAAATTACCTAAAGAGTACCCATTAAAACCACCATTATGTAGATTTACTACAAAAATATTTCATCCTAATGTAAATGAAAAAGGGGGAATATGTTTAGATATATTAAATAAACAATGGAGTCCTGTTTTAACAATTGGAAAAGTTCTTCTTTCTATTACTTCTTTTTTGACTGAACCTAACACTGATCATTCTTTAAGACCTGATATTGCTTTATTATATAGAAATAATAGAGACTTATATAATACAACTGCTCAAGAATGGACTGAAAAATATGCTAAAGTTAATAATGAAATATAATAAATTATTTTTATATTTTTTTTTGAATCAAAAATATAATTTTATTTTTGAGTGTTGGATTTTGTAATTTTATTAAAGCTTTACTTGTGTGAACTATTTTGATAAATAGAAATAATTTTATTTTATTTTTTTTGAAATAAAAACTGTTTTGATATATAAATTTAATTATAATATATAGACTTATTTTATTGAAAATAGTTATTAAAAAGATAGAAATTATTTATGATTTTTTTAATTTTTTTTGATTTCTGTTTGTTCGTTTTATTTAATTATTATTTTGAAATTATTAGAAAAAAAAATAAATGTCAATTATAAAAAGAAACAAAATAAATATTATAAAAACAAAAAATCAAATAATTCATTTTGAAGAAGTTTTTTATTTATTTTTAATGTTTATATTTTATTTAATTGTTTTTACTTAAAAATAGTTATCTTAGATTTTAAAAATAAAACAATAATAATAAAACAATCACTATTTTTTTATTTAATAAATAGAATATTATTTAATAATTGTTTTTTATTTGATAAGATTAATTAAGTGATTTAAATAGTTTTATTTTTTTAATTATTAAAATTAAATATTATAATTTATCTTCTATTTCTTTAATTAATTTTTCAAGATTAGAATTTGCTTTTGCAATTCTTTCAGTTTCATCAATGACTAATTGATTTTCTTCTTTTTTTTGTTTATATGTTTCTTCATATTGAATATTCATTTTTTCAATTCCATCATTTGCTTTATTTAATTTTTCAAATTCAGTTCTTAATTCATTTAAATTCTCTTGAAGAGATATATTTTTCTTTTTTAAATCAGTGACAGTGTCTGAATGTATTTTATAATATGTATCTGCATTTTTTCCTTGTTCTTTATATCTATTAAATAAAAAGAGTGTTCTGTTTTTTTGTTGTGTTAAATCTTCAATATCGTTATTATATTTTTTAATTGATATTGAATCACTTATTATGAATATTATGAATAAAACTATAAACAACAAACTCATAAATAAATATAGTAATTTAAATAATCCTCGTCTTGATTTTATGAATAAATCTTTGTTTTTTACATTTAAATCTAAATTGTCTAATTGTTTAAATGTATTTTCCATTTATAAAATAAAATAATAAAACTACTTATTAATTTATTAATCATATTAAAATATAATAATTATTATAATTCAAAGTTTTATTCATATTATATTATAATAAAATCTTAAATTTATATATTAATATAATATAAGTATTGATTTATCTTTATATTTGATTTTTTTTAATATAAAAATATAAACTAATTAAAAAAAAATATTTTTTAATATTCAATTTAAAAGTTCATTATTTAATTTATTTATAGAAAAGGAAAAATCATATATTTTCATAAATCTATATTTTAAAATAAAAATCATTTTTATAATAAAATTTAATAAAAAAAACATAAATGATATTATCATATAATGTAATTCAAAAAGATCAAGATTCATCAACAGATTCAATAAAAGAAGAAGGAATAAATGAAATAGAAAATATAATGAACACCAACAAAAAAAGTAAAAAATAAAATTAAAAAAATTTTAGATAATATATCCCAAAAAAATTCCCAAAATAATACTAAAAATGAATGGTCAGAAGAAAAAGTTAGTTTAAATAATTCAAGCCAAATAAGTAAAATTGATTTACAAAGTCAAAGTATAAGTTCTTCATTAAAAGAAAGTTTATCAAGAGCAGAAGAATGTATTCAAAAAGATATTTTATTAGTTATTGATGGAGAAAATTCTGTAAGATACTTTAATATAATTTTTAGAAAAGAAATTTAAATGAAAAAAAAGATAAAAAATTAGAAAGTATTGAACTAGGATTAAATTTATCAAATGAAAATTCGTTTCAAAGTCACGGAAGCAAAAATTTTATTTTAAAATCAGATTTTTTAGAAAATACAAATAAATCAAAAGAAGATAAATTTAATAATTCATCTAATAGATTTAAATAGTAAAATAATTAAAATTAAAAATTTATAGTTATATGGATAATAATAAAAATGAAAAAGAGCTTCAAAACAATCAAAATATAAAAAATAATTATTATAATAAAAACATAAAAGAAAATTATTATCCCGAAAAAGAAAATAATAAATTTATAAATAATATAACAGAAAACATTTCAAATCAAGAAACAAATGATATAACAAATAGAATAAATTTAATGAATATAAACTCATATAAACCTCAAAATAATTTTCAATATCAACTTCCTCAAAATCAATATAATAACAATTCAATGAATATAAATAATAATAATATAGAAAATATTCAAAATAATATATTTTATAATTATTCAGAAAATGATATAATAGAAGATTGTGTAAATTTATGTAAAGAACAAACAGAATGTAGATATCTTCAAAAGAAAATAACAGAAAATCCAAAATTAGCTTATGAAGTAATTTACCCAAAAGTAAAAGATAAAATAATAGAATTATCATGTGATCAATTTGGTAATTATTTTATTCAAAAAGTAATTGAACATTTAAAAATAGAACAAATAAGTGAATTACTTTATAAAAAAATTTCTAATCATTTTCGTTCTTTATGCTTTAATCAACATGGAACAAGAGTAATTCAAAAAATATTTGAAAGAATAATTAATGATGAAAACTTATTAAATTATTATACATTATTATTAAATCCAAATTTAAATGATTTTATTATTGATGCAAATGCAACTCATATAATAATAAAATATGTATCTTTAATTCCTTCACCAAAAAATGATTTTATAATTCAATTCTTAAGTGATAATATATTTGAATTAGCAACTAAAAAACATTCTTGTTGTGCTTTGCAAAAATGTATTGAATTAGCTAATCAAAAACAAAAAAAATTTTTATTTTTATCTGTTGCTAATAAATCTTTTGGTTTATTTACTGATCAATTTGGAAATTATGTTGTACAATATGTTGTTAATGCTTGTGATTTTGAAATTAATAAAATTATAGTTTCTAATTTATTATATGATATTCCTAAATTTGCTTCACAAAAATTTTCTTCTAATGTTATTGAAAAATGTTTAGATTGTTCAGATGAAGAAACTAAAGATTTAATTGTTAAAAATTTCTGTGATGAAAAATTAGTTCAAACACTTTTATTTGATATGTATGGTAATTATGTTCTACAAAAAACAATGATAATTGCTAAAGAACCTTTTAGATCTAAATTTTTTGCTATTGTTGGTCCTATTATGGAAAATTTAAAAGTTTTATCTTTTGGACAAAAATTATATAATAAATTATTATCTTCTTTCCCAGAATTAAATATTTATGTCAAAGCACAAAATAAATTAAATATGAAAAAAAAAAATAAAAAAGATAATAATACTTTGATTAATAATAATTTAGGAATGAATATGAATAATATGATTTTTAATAACGGAAACGGTCAATTTTTTAATCCTTATCAATATCAAAGAAATTTACCAATGATAAATAATATGATGAATATTAATAATTTTAGTGTAAATAATGCAAATTTAAATAATCAAATCGGATTTATGGGAAACAATTATTTCAATAATTGTAATTATAATTTTTTTGGAAACATGAATAATAATTATATATAAAATAAATTATAAAAATAGAATTTTTTATAAACTATAGTTTCAATTTAAATATTAATAAAATAAATTTATGTTAATAAAATAAATATATATTCTTAAAAAATAAATTTAAAAAACCAAAAATAATTGTATAGAATTAAATTTTATAAAAACAATGAAATTTATTTTTTATTATCATAAATGGAAGATGATGATTATGAGATTCCAAATGAAATAAATTCTCCAAAAAGTATTAGTAATGATTCAATAGATTCTTTACCTGAAATAAATAAAAGAATTCAACTTTTTTTTAAAATTTGTTTTTTAGTTCTTTCATTAATATCTTGTATATTAGGTATATTTATATTAATAAATAAAGAATTTTATTTAATTAAGTCTTTCAAAAAATATTATTATCTTATTTTATTTGTTATAATATATTCAACAGGAACTATAAGTGCTTTTTTATTATCTTTGCTTATATCAATAATAATGTATTTAATTTCATTTTTTTTTAATATTTTTAATGATAAAAAAGAAATAATAAAAAATAAAGAAATAATTAATGAATTAGATTTAATTTATCAACAAGAAAAAAATTCAATTATTTCATATACTTTTTCAATATATACTGTAATAATTATTATATTATATTTACTTAATATTCCCTATGGTATCTTTTTAATATTAGAATTAATTAAAGATGAAAAATATAAAATGTATAAATCTTATTTTTTCTTATATGGATTTATTTGTTTAAATATTTTAATTGGAATTTCTTTATTAATTATTTTTTTCTTTAGTATCATTTGTATTAAATCAAATTATTCAATAAGACAAAATAAAAATATAATTGATAATTTAGATTTAGTTGGAGTTACTAAAGAAGTTGAAATGGCTTTTTATCAATATAAAGAAATTAAATAAATTCATATTGTTATAATTAAATAAAGATATTTAACTTTTTATTTTTTATACTTTTTTTAAAGTTTATAAATTAAGTATTTTTATGATAAAAAATAGTATTATCCATATTTGAAAAAGAAGTTTGTCTAAGCATTTCATCAAGTCTTTGAATTCTAGTTCTTAAACCTTCTAAAGCTTCAGATTTAATAGGAGTATTTCTCCCTTTATATTTACCACTATTATTATAATAATAATTATTATTATTATTTTTATTCATTTCTAAATCAATACTAAAAGATCTATTTTGTCTTTGATTATAATATGAATTATTTCCATTTGGTTTATTATTATTATTCATTTGAATATTATTTGATTTAAATGAATTTGTATTATAAGAACTATTATTATCTTCACATTTCATTATTTTAATTCCTTTAGAAGGATAACTTGGAGAATTAAAATAATAACTTTTAGTTTTATTTCTTAATTGTGGAGTTGGTGGCTTTTGATTTATAGAATAATTATTAATATTATCTTCTTTAATAAAAGATCTTTGTTCTTCTGGATTTATTATATTAATATTACTATTATTTGGTAACATATAAATATTTGATTCATAATTTTTATTTTTTTGTTCATTATAAAAATCTGTATATTCCATTTTACTTTTTTCTAATTTTTCATTCAATTCTTTATTTGTATTCATTACATTTTCTAATCTTTCAAATAATTCTTTATTTTGATTTTTATATAATTCTAAATCTTTTGAAATTTTTTGATTAATAGTAATTAAATGATTTATTAAATCTTCAAATAATGAAATATCAATTATTTGATTTTCATCATCATTAATTTTAATTCCTAATTGAGTAAATAAATCTTTTTTAGAATGTAAAAAATCATCAATTCCTTTTTGTCTTTCAACTAATAAACAATTATCTCTTTTTAATATTTCGAATTGTTCTTCTATTTCATTTATATAATTATTATATCTTTCATCTTCTTCAATTCCGTTTTTTTCTTTTAATAAATTTAAATTATTTAATCTTTCTTCAAAAGAATCTGATTCGATTTTTAAATTTTCATATTGTTTTTTTAACTTATTTAAACTTTCTTCAAGTAATTCATTATGTCTTTTTAAATAATCATTTTCATATTTAAGATTTGAATTTTCTAATTGTAATTCTGATAAATTATTATCAAAATTTTTCTCCTTTTCAGATAAAATTTGACTTGATGATGATGGCTTTGATAATTGTTTTATATCTTCTGTTTCAATTCTATTATTTTTAAATTTTGATATTGTTTCATCTACTTGACTTAATATTTCTCTATATGCTTCAAAGTTAATATCAGAAGACATTTTAAATTTATATTTTAAAAAAATTAAATATATTAAATAATATAAACAACATCTAAAATATATTTTCAATGAAACATTAAATAAATAATTAAAAAAAAGATAAAATAATAATATAAATAATAAAAAAAATATAAGAATAAAAAATTAAAAAAGAATAATAAAAAAAGATGGAGTATAAATTAAAAAGAGGAGAAGTAGTATGGGCAAAACTAAAAGGATTTCCTTGGTGGCCAGCAATAGTAAGAAAATAAATATATAATAAAATTAAAGCTTTCAGAAAATGAAATAAAAAAAACTAATCCAAATATAGAATCTCAAGTTTTAGTAAAATTTATAGGAGAAATGACACATTCAATAATTTCAATATCTAAGATAAAACCTTATGAACAATTCAAAAAAGAATATAGTAATACTAAAAAATTAAAATTAATTAATGCTATACAAATTGCGGATAAAATATTTAAAGGAGAAATGACTTATGAACAACATTATTATTTATGTCAAAAAGGAATTGATTCTTGTCAAAAACAAACTTTATATATTTTAGAAAAAATGAAAAAAGAAAAAAAAAATATGAAAAATAATAAAGAAAATAATTATTTAGGAAATAAAAGAAATAATTGTAATAATATTTCTAATAATTTTATAAATGGAAGAGATTTACAAATTCAAATAGAAGATTTTATTTATTATAAAAAAGGAATTCCAATTGAAGAATATAAAGATACTTTTAATAAAATGAAATTAATGATTGAAAATAATAAAATTAATAATAATTTAATGCAATCTTTAATTAAATTATTAAGGTTTTTACATAATACAAGAAATTTCAATGAAGAAATTATTTCTATGGATTTTTTTATAGAGTTTCAAAATATAATAAAGAATAAAATTCTATTAACTTTATTTGAAACAAATAATTTAAATTTAGAAGAAAAAAACATTGAAAAAGTAAATATTGAAGAATTAGAAAAACAAATAGATAATTATAATTTAGAATTAGAACAAAGTTCTTTATCAATGTCATCAACAAAGAAAAATAAAAATAAAATTGAAACAAATGAAGAATCAATTATTTCTTATTCAGGAAGTAAATATGATGATAATAAATCTAAAGTAGTAATTACTCCATTAGATCAATTAAGTATCTTTGAATTATTAAATTCTTTTGAAAATGAAAATAATTTAAATTTAAATATTAAAGAATCAATTAATAAAGATGATATAATAAAACAAATGAAAAATTTATCTCAAATAAAAAGTAATAATGATAATAAAATTAAAGATTATTATCTAAGAAGAACTATTTGTTTAAAATTATATAATGTTTTTGAAGTATTATTTAAAAATATGAATTTTTCAAAAAGTGATATAAAGAATTTGTGTATGGGACTTGAATGCAAAGCTAGAAATTGTGATAATGAAATGTCTTCAACATATAAAAATCATATTAATCATATATTCAAACTCATAAAGCAATATTTTATTTAATAATTAATTATTAAATATAGATGTAAATATAATTTCAGACTTTTAGATGAAGTTATAAATTAGAGAATTAATTTTTAATATATATGTTATAAAAAGTAAACTTATTTTTTTTTTTTATTTAAAATTTTTATTATCAATCAAATTATTTTATTATATTTATAAATAAAATCCAAGGATTATATTTTAAAAAAATAAAGAACTTTTATTGATAATTAAAAATTTATTTTTTGGTTAATTTATAGTTATTTTTAATATATTTAAAAAATATTACATATAGCAATATTTGTATTTGCTGCAATAGAACTTGGTAAATTAAATATTAAATTTCCTAAATTTTGACAAGTTTGAATAATATGCTTTAATAATAAAGGACTTGTTTGAGATGTTTTTATTCTATTTAGATAATTATTAATAGTTAAGTATCCATCTCTTATATTTTGATTTACATAAAATCTAAATTTTATATATTGAATATATAAAAAAATAAAATAAAACGAATTTTTTTTAAACCAATAACCATATATTGTAATGAAAATATTCATTTCGAAAAAATTTGCATATCTTAAAATAATATCTTTAAAAGAAAGAATTTTACTAAAAATAAAATTATGAATTAAAACATTTGATTCTTTACAAATAAAAAAAAAAGTATTAAATAAAATAGGGATACCAATAAATATATTATGAGAATTATCAATACATAATAAAATTAAAAGAATTAAACAACTAAAACTTTCACTATTAATAATTTTATTAAAATATTGTTGATTTAATTTAGGTACTCCTTCATTTTTAATTAAATTATGAATATAATAACCAAGAAGTAACTTAATTGAAGTAGGATAATGAATAAAAAAACTTAAAAAAGAAGTAACACTTAATATAATATCAGTATAAATAAAAATAACATCTCCATTATTATTATTATAATTATTATTATTATTATTTCTTTCATCATTTCTTTGATTTAAATTATTATTTCCGGGAATGTAGTTAACATCAAAATTAGGATCTACTTTTAATTTATAAAATTTTTTTTTATAATAAAGAATACGACTTTGAGGAGGAGGAGGAAATATATTTTCTAAATAATTTTTCCATTCTTCTGAATTATCCCAATCGTATCTTATAAACTCCATGTATTTATTTTCCATTTCTTTTTTGAAAAATATAATTTTTGAAAATAAAGAAATTAAAATAGAAAAAAGATAAATTATAAAAAAATTTTTTAAAAATAAAAAATCTTATTTTATGTTAATATTTACTGTATTTATTTTTGTATAAAATAAAAAAATATCTTATTTAATTGAATATTTTAAAGAACATAAAATATATTTTTTTTTATGATTTTATAATAATTTTATTTAGTTGACGTGTACTGTTAAAATTAATTATTAAAGAATATAAATAAAAGAAATTTTTTTTGAAAGAATTTAAAGAAAGTAATAAACCCTTTTTCAAAAAGTAATTTTAACGAATAAAATATTTTTTTAAATAACAATAAAAAAGAATAATATTATTTAATATTATTCATAAATAAATCTTTTAGAATAAATAAATAAAAAATGTTAATTCACCATATTAAAAAATTAAAATAAACAAATACCAAAATTTTCTAAATCTTTAATGTTTATATTTCTTTTTTAAATAAAATAAATTTCCTTAAACAAGATTTTAATAAAAGTAGACTCTTATTTTTTTCTGATTAATTTTTTATCATTTTATAAAAATTATATGATATGAAAACAAATATCTAATAATCAACAAAAAATATAAAATAATTAATGACTGATGTTTCAACAATTTTAAGCGAAAAACAAGAAAATCAAAACGATGAAATTTTATTTAAACTAAATTACCAAAATGAAAAAATAAATAAAGAAATTTTTTTTGTTCATAATGAATTAAATAAAAATCCAAATAATGAAAAATTGATTTCAAAAAAAAAAAGTGTAAATAAGGAAAATCGTATATCAAAAAATAAAGAAAAAATAATTCATCCTAATAAAAAAATAATAAGAACTACAACATTAAATTTTGATAAAATATTAAATATTCTTCATAATCAAAATAAAGAAAATTTGGGAAAAAATGAGAAAAAAAAGAAAAAATTATTATCACATAAAAGACAAAGAAAAAACAAAGAGATTCGAGAAAATTTATCATTATTAAGTAAGATAAAAGTTATATAATAAAAAATTAAATAGAAAATAATTCAAAAAGAAAAAATAAAATAAATCGTTTTTCAAGAAATCATAATAATGGAAGTATAAATGATATATATAATATTGATAATTTTTGTTCTCATACATTTAAAATAGAAGAAAAAAGTTTTCATGTTAATGTAAAAATTCCAGAATTTAAAGAATTAGAAGATAATTTCTTTAAAATTGATAATTTTGCTAATGAAGTAAAATAATTATTTTTTATTTTTATTAGTTTGAAGATATTGAAGATAAATTTTATCAAAAATTTCATAATCAATTTGAACAAAGAGAAATTGATTATAGAGTTCAATTATTTTCTAATTTTGAAAAGAAACAATCTAAAAAATTGCAAAAAAAATTTTTCATTCAAACTAAAAAATCATATGAACATTTGTATTCAAATGATGAAGATAAAAATAATGAAAATAAAAATGAGGATTTAATTATTAAAATCAAATTGGAATAAAGATAAAATCATTCTTTGATTCAAATTTGTATATTTTTTAGTATTATCTATTTGATTCATAAGCTCCTTATTTTTATTTTATTTTTTCTAAAGTTTTTATTTTATTCAATTTTAATTTTTTCTCTTTGATTTTTTTTATTGAATATTTTTTTCTATTATTTTTTTAAATATTCATATTAATTTTTCAATCAGTTTAAACTAAATTTTTTTTTTGTTAAAAATTCATTTTATTAAAATTACATTTAATTACCTTTTATTTCCCTTCTTTTTCATTTTTGATTAATCTTTTTTTTTCCTTTTTTTTAAGTTTTTTTACTCTTCATAAAAATCACTTCCATTATTATTTAATATATATTTATTTAACAATAATATTAAAACATATTTTATATTATATTAAAAGAGGAATGATTTCTAATTTATTAAAAAAGATTTATGTAAATCTTATATAAAAATTAAATTTAACTTATCTTATTCTTTGAAGATTTAATTATAAATATTATAATTTTTTTTTAAATAAAATATATTTTAATTTAAATTTTAAATTTGAAAGAGTTTTTTTATAAGAAAATAAAGACATTTGATTGATTTTTCGAGTTTAAAACTTAATATTAATGTTCAAGTTAATAAAAAGTTTTATTTATCCTTTAAGAAGAAATAAATTAATGAAATCAATAATAGATAATAAAAAAATAAAAATAAATTAATTTAGAATGACTATAATAATTTTTATATTTAATAAAAAGATTATAAGGATGTATTAAATACATTAAGTTGATTAAGAAATATTATTATAATATAAATACTTACTTCAAGGTAAAAAAAAGTTTTTTTAATGAGAAAAAAATAATTAATAAATTAATTAAATTAATGATTAATTATAATTCTTTTTTATTATTTGGTTTTATAATTGAATATTTAAAAAATAAAGAATTTTTATTTTTGGGAATTAATAATTTAAATTTTATATTAAATTTAAAAAAGAAAAATGGAAAATAAAGAGATAAATATAAACGAAGTAAATGATCAAAATGAAAATAATTCAATTAATAATAATAATATCGAAAATGGAAGTACTCAATCACAAAACAATACACAAATAAGTCAAGAAGAACAAAAAAATTTAGAAAATGGTTTAAATAATAATAGTAACATAAATAACAAAGAAGATTTTTCAGTTTTTAATTCTGAAAATATTGATAATCAAAATAGAATAGAAAATAACACAATAGAAAATAATAATAATGGAGATAATCAAAATAATAATAATAATAATAATGATACTGAACAATATTTAAATCATATTGAACAATATTCTTATAATATTGAATTTTACAATGAATATTTTAAAAATACAATTAAAAGAGTTTATGAAAATATTTTAAATAATTATAATCCACAACCAGATATAGATTATATAAAAATTATATATAAATATTTATGTGGTTATATTCGAATTAGATTAAATTATTTAAAATATATGTCAATTGAAGAAATTGTTTTTATTGCTAAAATTACTGATAATCGTCATAATGTTTATAATTTAAATACTTATTATCAAAATGATAATGAAACTTTAAATAATTCAAAGATTATTGAACAAAAATTATTATTTCCTCTTCTTCAAAATTATTTTCCTGATATTAAAAGATTAAATAATTCATATAGTAAGTTTGAAAATATAAATAGTTTATATAAATATTTCCTTGAGTTTTTATTTAATGAAAATTTTCTTTTTAAATTCTATGATGAAGCTTTACAAAGAGAAGACTTAGATATAATTAATTTTACTATTTGTTTATATTTTATTTCTCATTTATTTATTTGTTATGATAAAGAAAATATTATAAAAAATAATTTAGTTTTTAAATATATTCAATTAATAGAAAAAAGATTTGATAATTTAATATTAAATGATGAATTGAAAGATTTAAATAGAAATACTATTGAATTCCTTTTATATAAGAAATCAGAAATTGAGTATAATCTTACTTATCAAGTTTATTCTGAATTAAAAGAAAATAATTTCAAAGAATTAAAGAATTTATTTAAACAAGATTTAAATTTATCATATAAATTATTACAATCAAATAATTTAGAAAAAAGAACAATTGGAATATCACTTTTATCAAATTTATGTTCAAATCTATTAGATAATAATTATTGTAATAGATATGAATTTAAAAAAGATATTTTATTAAATTTTCTTTTAAAAATTGACATATATAATTTAATTTTCGGGGAAAATATTCATGAAGCAATTTTAACAAGATCTCCTAAAATTTTAGTTTTTTTATATAAAAATAATAAATTAACAAATAATCATATAATAAACTTATGGAAATTTTATCAAGAAAAACATCAAAGTATTGGAGAAAGTATTTTAAAAGTTTTTAGTGAATTAATGACTGATTTTTCAATTGAACATTCTAATTTTGTTTTAAAAATTATTTCCGATATGAATTATAAAGATATTAATGATTATACTTTAACAATTTTATGGAATTTTAATAAAGTAAATTTAAGAAATGAGAATTTACTTAAAATATTATTTAAATTCTCAAATGAAAATTCTTTTTATGATGGATTATCTGGAAATATAATAATGAAAAGTAGAGAAATTTTATCTAATATTTTATTAAAAGAAGAATATAGATTTGATTTAGTTAAATTTATAAAAAAATGTATTTATGGAATTGGATGTAATAATAATATTAATACTTATTTATATCTTTTAAATGATTTATTACAAAAGATAAGAAGTATAAATAAAAAAGAAAATAAAAAAGAAATTTATCAAGCTTTTGATCCTAAAATAGATGATTATAATACTTTATTAATATATTTAGATGATAAATTAACTTTAACTTCAACTATATTATATTCTTTAATAGATATTAAGAAACAAATTTTATTATTATCATCTGAAATAAATGAAATTCAAAAGATTTTAATTAAAAATTCAAAAAATGAATCAGAGAATGTGATAAATATAAATAATTATAATGATGAAAATAATTCAATAAATAATATTCAAGATAATAATCAATATATGAATTTAGATTTAACTCAAAGTACTGAAAAAACTTTTGAAGATAATAATGATGTTAAAATGGATATTGATAATGATAATGATAATGATATTGATATTAATGAAAATGATAATTCTTTTAATTCTATTTCAACTGATATTTCAGATTTTGAAAAAAATAAAAAAATAATAATTAAAAACTTTATTGAATCATATCAAAAAGAATTATTATCAAAAGACTTTTTATTAAAAGAAAATTATAATTTTATTTTTAGAAATTTAAAATTAAATTTCCAAGGACAAAATTATTATAAATTTATACGTTCTTTATTGAATTTTTTAAAAAATTTATTTAAATTTTCTTCAATAAATTTAACAAAACAACAAATTGAATTTTTATATATAATTTTAGTAAAAGAAAGAGTTGATGAAGAAGAAGAAAATGTTTTTTATAATTTTTTTTCTGAATTAATTAAAGAACAATTCTGTACTAATTTCAATATTATTTCAGAAGAAAATTTAAGTTATTTATGTTTAGAATTATTTTATAGAGATGATTCTTTAGAAAATATTACTTGTAAAGCTTTTGATTTAATTAAAAGCTTTTTTCTTTATATTAATATAATTCATAATAATATCAAATGTGATAATAATTTTGAAATTATTTCAATAAATAACTTTTCTTGTTTAAGTTCTTTTAAAACAATATGGAAAATTTATTTACTTTCTAATAATAGACAAATTGAAGAACAATCATTTAGTTTATTAAAAAATATAATATTAATAGTTTCAGAAAATTTAGAAGATAAACAATTAATATTTGAAGATATTTTTCAAGAAATTTCAATTTATCAAAAGTACATTTCTAAAAATCCAGATTTTATTATTGTTATTAATAAATTAATTAATTTATTATCTATTTTAAGTACATTTAATAATCAAAATGATTATGTTACTATAATTTTTAAAAATAATTATTATGATAAAAACGGAGAAGAAAGTAAACATCGAATTCCAAAAAATTTACCTATTTCTCAATTAAAAAAATCAATAATAGAAAGTATAATTTGTTCTAATAATGATAATTCTGAATTTAAAAGAATGATTCATGAAAAGGGAATTTCACTTAAATATAAAGATATTTTTTTAAATGATAATTTAAAAATAAGTGATTATTACATTGAAGATAATTCAAAAATTATTATTTTAAAAGAAGAAGATAATATAAATAAAGCTTTAAATAATGAAATAATGACATTGAAAACAATTTTTGCAAATTATGATAAAGAAATAATATTTGAAGCTTTAAAAAAAAATAATAGAAATATAGAAGCTTCAATTCAATTTTTAAAAAATTCAGATAATGTTAAACAATTAAAAGAAGAAATTGAAGAAAAAAAACAAAATGAAAGATATAATTTAATGAATAAAAATAGATTAATTATGACTGAAGAAAAAATAAATATATTATTATCTTTATTAGATATTAATGAGAATTATTCTAATTTTATATGGAATCTCTTATCTGAAGTTCTTTTTCCTGATTCAATATTACAAATAATTTTAAATGAAAATTATAAAGAAATATTCAATGAAGAAAATAAAAAAAATAAAATACTTCTTTTATTAAAATTATCCAATAGTATAATATTCCAAGATGATTTTTATAAATTATTAATTTTAAAAAATGAAAAAAGAAAGAATTGGATTTATGATTTAATATCAAATAAAGAAATAATGAAAATATATTTTAATTTTATTGAAAAAATTTTAGATAAAACAGAATCAAATTTTGGAATTGAATTAAATATACTTTCAATTTTATTAAATTGGTTAAAAATTATAATTAATAATTTAATTCATAATGAAAAAAATACACAAATTTTTTCTTTTTCTGATATTCAGACAAATTTTATTAAGTTTTTAATAGAAATAAATTTTGAAAAAATTTTATGGAACTTAACAAATAAATTAATTGAAAAAATAAATATAATAAATGATTATTTAGAAAAAAGTTTTATATCTTTATTTGAAATAATAATAATTTATTGTAAAATAAATTCAAATGTTTTAAAGTATTTCTTATTAAAAGAATATAAATCAAATTTATTAATTGATATATTAATTTATTGTAATAGAAAAAATTTTCTTAGGGAAGTAAGAAAATTTTTTGAAGAAATATTAAGTTTGGAACCAATTGAAATTAATGAACCTGAAATTAAAGGAAAAGATTCAAAAGAATTGTTAAAATTACATATAATTAATAATCATACTAAAATTTATAATTCTAAAGATGTAAATAACGAATTTTTTAATTTATTTGGAGGAATAATTTCAGAAATACAATATGAAATAAACTTTAAGAAATTAACTCAATATATAATAAATTCAATAATATCTTTATCTCAATCAGAAGAAATTAATGAGGAAATATTATTAGGATATTTAAATTTCTTTCAAAATTTATTTTCTTCAGAATCAATAAAAGAAAGCTTAAAAGAAAACTTTGAGAATAATTCAAATAATATAATAAATCTTCTCTTAGAATATTTATTTTACATAAATCCAGATTATTCATATAAAGAAATAAAAAATAAAAATAGATCAGAACAAATAAGACAAAAATATTATGAATTATTACAATCAATTCAACGCTTATCACCAATATATTCAAAGCATATAATAGATAAAGTATTATTATTATTTAATAATTTTGAATTAACTGAAAATCACTTAAATGATATAGAAATTCCATTTAGAGAAAAAGAAGATAAATTTATAGGATTAAAAAATTACGGAGCAACATGTTATTTAAATAGTTTATTTCAACAATTTTTTATGAATCCCTCATTCAATAAAATGTTATATAAATTCAATATTCAAAAAGAAAATAATGAAAATTCAATAATATTAAATATGCAAATAGCATTTGAAAATTTAAGAAATACATGGAAAAAATATTATCCATTAATAAATTTTATAAAATCATTTAAAGAAGCATTTAATAGTGAACCAATAAATGTAAAAACTCAACAAGATTCAGATGAATTTTTAGCAATATTATGTGATGAAATAGA
>JAEEGL011049294.1_pt1 | contig 18157 bp, 16 predicted proteins | sample 9134231 | NCBI WGS metagenome assembly JAEEGL01 (sample SAMN16246548, study PRJNA631951) | gut metagenome | biome: gut microbiome; feature: rumen; material: fiber-attached | host: Bos | place: Iran: Karaj | collected 2018-10 | reverse complement strand
GTATAAACGGGCATACGGGATCTGCTCTATACTTCTTGACGGGAAAATCACCCGGACCCAGTTCCGGACGAAGTACGACCGCTCCATCGCCTACGGATATGGCCGACCGGCAGGTCGCCCGGAAACAGATCCCATGGGGCTGACATATTCCCAGTCCCTGGTGCTGTTCGAATACCTTTGCGGCATGTATGGGACGGACGCGGTGATCAACGCCTATCTGAACAGCGTCAGCCTGGAAAAGGCCTTCGGTATTACTTACAAGCAACTGTTCGTCAAGGCAAGGTCACACTATGAAAGGGAATACATGAAGCTGCTGCCGATCGAATAATCACCCGGAAGCAACACCTCAGGCGGAATGGCGCAGGAAATCGACACGAAACGGGAAATAATCGGAATTACCTGCCCGTTGAATTCAGCTTGATATCAATTCAAAAAAATTGCGGTTCCCGGTGTTTATGGAAACCGCTTTTTCTTTTTTCTAAAACAGGATCGTGTAAAAATTGAATGGATGGATGATCAGCGGTTTTACCTTCTGTATTACCGGCTGTATCTTACGGTTTGTGGCGGAGAACTCTTCCGGCACGCGCATGAGTATGCTCGCCTTTCGCTATCACGGGGATGCCGTTCACGATGACGTGATCCATGCCTGTGCAGTATTTGCACGGTTTCGTAAAATCTGCGTGGATAGTAAGATCGTTTAGGTCAAATACGTTGATATCGGCGTATTTTCCTTCGGCGAGGAGGCCTCGGTCCTCAAGCATATAGTGCTTTGCGGGAATTGAGGAGACTTTCATCATCGCTTTTTCGATCGGTATGGCTTTCAGGTCGCGGACGTAATGCGCAAAGAAATACGTCATACTCATATAGTTCTGCAGATTGGCAGTGTTTTCCGCGAGTTTGCCTTCTTCGACCGTGACCATAGAGTCTGTCATCCACATGTAGATCGGATCTTTCACGACGCTGTCGATCATAGTCTGCTCGCGGAAGCCGATGCCCTGCATAAGGCACAGATGAGCGTCGCGCATAGTCGGAGCCTCCTGCATCACATCGAGGAAAACATCTGCGGGTTCTTTGCCTGCCTTTCTGACGACTTCCTCAAACGGAGTCACGGCGATCTCGGGATCGTACGGAGGCTGGATATAAAGGAGGCGGTCCCACTGTCCCGCTGCGAGATATCTCCAGTAGCGGCAGAGGTCGCCTTTTACCTTTTTGCGGCCTTCCGGATCTGCGAGGATCTCCCTTGCGCTGTCCCATCCGTTTTCGTAAAGCCACGGAGGGAGCATTGCAAAAGCGTCACCGGTGTTGTAGCACGTGGGGAGCATGTCAGTGTATACGTCGAGATGTTCTTCCTCGCGGGCCTTCTTCAGCATATCCATCGCGCGGAACAGGTAATCGTCGGGGATGCCGTTGTCGTATTTTACGTTCAGATGGGAGACTGTGCCCCGGATACCCGTTTTACGGATGACATTCAAAAATTCCTCGACGGATTCGAAAAGATATGTGCCCTCGTCTCTCATATGGGAGCAGTAGTTGCCGTTGTATTCCGCTGCTATCGCCGCAAGTTTTTCGACTTCTTCGGGGCGCGCCAGTATGCCCGGGTCGAATTCGAGTCCGGTGGAAAAACCGATGAATCCTGCTTCCATAGCCTCCCGCAGGAAACCGGCCATAGTGTCGAACTGCTCCTTCGTATAATCAGTCGTATGAAGCCCGGCAATTATTCTGAGGTCGTTGTGCCCGCAGAGCCAGGCCGTGTTCATCGAGCAGCCCATTTTTTCCATTTTATCGAGTGTGGCTGCCATTGCGCCTTTCGGATATTTCGGACCGGGAAGGTTGTATACGCAGTCGATCCCTTCAGAGCGTTCGTCAAAGGGCACACCGTCGAGAAGAGTTCTCATTGAAAAACCGCAGTTTCCGACGATCTCCGTTGTGACGCCCTGCCTCACCGCGCTCTGAGCTTCGGGATTGCCCCAGATAGTCTGGTCTGAATGTGTGTGAGAATCGATGAATCCGGGCGTTACGTATTTCCCCGTTGCGTCGATCTCGAGTTTGCCCTTTACACCGCTGAGATCGCCTATTTTGACGATCCTGTCGCCTGCGACAGCGATATCTGCGACGTAACCTTTTTTACCTGATCCGTCGATTACAGTTCCGCCTCTGATTATTATATCGGGCATCGTATTTCTTTTTCGCATTATGTGTACATCTCCCAATCAGCCTGCCCGTTTTCGAACGGACGACCGCAATTTTCGGACATGATCATCCGTACTGCATACTACCACGGGAGAGGCCTTCTGTCAAGCATATTGACATGCTGCCGAGGAACAAATATAATTGTCGCGAGGGTAAAAAACAGAAAAATTTACGGCGCGGACCGACTTGAAAAATTCTGCAGCCCGCCCGCAGGAAGGAAGAAAAAAATGGACAAAAAAGAGAGGATCGAACGCTTTGAAAAACTGAGAATGGGCCTTTTTATGCATTTTGGGCTGTATTCGATGGCAGGCGAAGGGGAGTGGGCTTTTTTCAACAATCCGAAAGTCGCGGAAAAATACGGAGAACTATTTGAGAATTTTAACCCGGAAAAGCTCGATTTTGAGGACATTCTTTCGCAGGCGAAAGCGGCGGGAATGAAATACGCCGTTCTGACGACGAGGCACCACGACGGATTTTCTCTTTACGATACGCGCGGACTGTCTGAATATGACGTTATGCACACGCCTTACGGAAAAGATATAATTAAACTTTTTACGGATGCATGCAGAAAATGCGGGATGCTGCCTTTTTTCTATCATACGATGCACGACTGGCAGAATCCGCTTCTGAATGAAGATTTTGATGCATATCTCAAATATCTTCGTGCGTCTGTTGAAGTGCTCTGTACTAATTACGGCGACGTGGGAGGCTTCTGGTTCGACGGTTGCTGGTCAAACAGTGAAGCGGACTGGCAGCTTGACGATCTCTATTCAATGATAAGAAAACATCAGCCTGATGCGATGATAATAAACAATACGGGTCTTGCATACAGAGGCATTATCAGCCATCCGTTTATTGACGCCGTGACATACGAGCAAGGGCACATAGAAAAACGTAAAAAGATCCCCGGCGTACAAATGCCCGCAGCGGAAGCGTGTGAGACGCTCAACAACCACTGGGGCTTTGCCAGGCTCGATATCAATTACAGATCGCCGAAGAGCATAATTGAGGCGCTCGCTTCAAGCAGGGGATTCGAGATCAACTATTTGATGAATATCGGCCCGAGAGGAGACGGAACGATCAGCCCGTACGACAGAGGAATACTGGACCTGATTTCGATATGGATGGAGCAGGTGAGAGATATCTTTTACGATGCGGAAACGACTGATATTGACGCGGGAAGCAGAAATTTCGTGCTCGAAGCAAAAGGAAAATACTATTTGTTTGTTTTCGACAATACGAGCCCCGAGTCGGAGCATGATACCGCAAATCCCGTCTCCGAAAAGATCATACTTCGCGGAATTCCTCGCAGGATAAAGACCGTAAAATGGCGCGACAACGGATGCGAACTTGCTTTTTCAAATAACGAAAACGGAGAAGCTTTGATAGAAGCGACGGGCTTTGAATACGGCAGAAATCTGATAGTCAGAGTCGCAGAGATCGAATGCGAATAACGTAAAAAAAATAATGTGAACAAATGTATGGTTTGAACAAAAAATGCCCGATCGAGCAGATCTTAACCGCTCGATCGGGCGTTTCTTTTTTTCGTTTTATTTTATCAGGTCGTCAAGGCGCTCTTTGTAGAGGACTTTGTTGTTCTCAAAGAGGTTGTTGCCCTGAGTGTCGATGGAAACGACAAGAGGTCCGAATTCTTTAACTCTCATTACCCAGAGGGCCTCGGGCATTCCGAAATCGAGCCATTCCTTGTCCGTGATCTCTTCGACTTCTGTTGCGGCTATAACTGCGCAGCCTCCGGGGAAAGCGCAGTGGATCGCACCGAATTTTTTACATGCGGCTGCTGTTCTGTCCATCATACCGCCTTTTCCTATGATCAGGCGAACGCCGGTCTTCTCGATAAATTCAGCTTCCGCAAGTTCCATTCTGCGGCTCGTAGTGGGGCCGATAGAGACCATATAGTCTTTGCCCTGATCGTTTTTACCGACTATCGGGCCTGCGTGGAAGATCGCTCCGTCCTTAAAAGAAAAGCGCTCCGGATAAATACCGTCCTTGACTACGCGTCTGTGGCCGCTGTCTCTGCATGTCGCGAGCATACCTGTGAGGTATATAGTGTCGCCCGCTTTGAGGTCTTTGATCTGGTCGTATGTTATGGGAGTGGTAATAACTTTTTTCATATCGTAAAATCCTCCAGACTCTTTTTGTGTGAGACAAGTTCCGTTGTAAGATCCTTGTGAATGATCATGTCGCCTCTTCTTGTAGCCCAGCAACCTGTCGTGATGCCGACGCCGAGAGTAGCCGGATGGTGACCTGCCGCTTCGATGTTGACGCTTAAAACGCTTCTGCTGCCTCCGAAGCCCAAAGGAGCTATTCCGAGGTGATCAAGACCTTCTCTTATTTCATCTTCGAGCTGCGCGATCTCGGGGTATTTGTTGTGTGTTCCTATCGGACGGAGCAGCGCCTTTTTGGAGAGCATCGCGGAAGTCGCAGCGCACGTTCCGAGGCCTATTCCTATGCAAAGAGGAGGACATGCGTTAACGCCCCAGTCCACAACTGTCTGATAAACGAATTTTTTAACTCCGTCAACGCCTTCGAGAGGCATCAGAACTTTGCTTCTTCCGGGAAGTGAACATCCGCCGCCTGCCATATACAGTCTGAGTCTCAGATCAGAGCTGTGAGGAACGAGTTCATATTCGATATACGGAGCGTCATACCCGACGTTGTTGCCCGTGTTGTGTTCGCCTAAAGGTTTTACGACGTTCGGGCGAAGGGGCGTTTCGAGAGTCGCTTTAGCGGCTGCTTCCTTGATTATGTCCTCGATATCGTCCATATAAGGGAACTCAGTGCCGACATCAACAAAATACTGCAGAACGCCCGTGTCCTGACAAAGCGGTCTTTTTAACTTTTTCGCGAGAGAAATATTTCTCAAAATGCAGTCATACATCGTCTTGGCACTCTCGAAATACTCGTCCTTTGAGACTTCGATAAGGCGCGCCTCAACGTCATCAGGCAGATAAATGCCGACAGTCGCCGTGAAATCGGAAACTATATCGACAAATTTTTGTCTCTCTTTATTGTCCATGAAAATCCTCCTGTGAGAAGTGTTCTCGTAAAAAACCTATGCTGCGCGCATGTTTTTTACTCCGTAAATTATAATACATTAAACGGTCTTTAACAAGAAGAACGGGGCAAAAGATTTGCAAGAACGGTTCGAGTGAAATATAATTACAGTAATGAGCGCCGCGACGGCGTTTAAAATTCCAAATAGGGGAAAGGTGAACAAAATGAAAAAAAGAATTATAGCGGCTGTTATACTGGTCGTAATGTGCGTGGGACTCGTATCTTGCGCGCCTACAAAGCTGAACGGAAAATATTATTCCGTGCTTTCGATCGGCGATGTGACACAAATATGGGAATTCAAAAGAGACGGAACGTACACGGTAGAAATAAACGGTTCTTACACAAAGGGGACATATACATATGACAAGGACACGGAATCGTTCGACTTGAGATCTGAAGGCGATGTGTCCCTGAAATACACCGTGACGATAGATGATGAAGGCAATCTGACACTCAGAAGTCTCCTCGGAAAGAAGACTCTCTACAAAAAGCTGGACGACGCGAAAGCAGACAAAGCCCTGCTTTGATAAACATATTTGAGTAAAATGGAACGGTACAGACTGAGCGCTTTCGCGGATGAGGCATCTCCGCTTTTATCAGGGCAGACGAAGGCGCTTTTGCGAAATGATATAGGCCTCCTGGAGATAAGAGGCGTAGACGGCGCAAATATCGCCGATATCACTTCTGAAAAGGCAAAAGAGATACGCGCCGTTCTTGACGGCGCGGGGGTACGCGTGTGGTCCGTCGGATCGCCTTTCGGCAAGATCGGCATCCGCGAACCGTTCGGAAGTCACCTTGAAAAATTCAAGAAGATGCTCGATACAGCCGATATTTTAGGGTGTAAACGGATCAGGATATTCAGTTTTTACGTTGACGGAGACAGGAGCGAAGCCGTTTTCGACGAGGTCTGCAAAAGGCTGCGGAGATTTCTCGACGAAGCGTCGCCTCGTGGTTTTATCCTATGCCATGAGAACGAAAAGGGTATTTTCGGAGAGAAGGCATGCGACTGTCTGAAGATCCACGAAAGGCTGCCCGGACTGAAGGCTGTTTTCGATCCGGCGAATTTTGTCCAGGCAAGTGAGGACACTTTAAAAGCCATGGAGATGCTCGCTCCGTACGTGGACTACATGCACATAAAGGACGCGAAATATAAAGGAGAAGTCGTTCCGGCGGGTCTTGGCGACGGACACATCCCCGAGCTTCTTAAAACGTTCACAAAAGGCGTCCTGACGGTGGAGCCGCATCTCAAAGTGTTCGACGGCCTTGCAAAACTGGAAAGATCAGGTGAAAGGAGCGCCGTCGGGCATTCATACAGCTCATCTGACGAGGCCTTTGACGCGGCGGTCCGGGCGATAAAAGAAATCATAAGAAAAGAGGAAATACAATGAGGATCGGTGCACAACTGTATACTGTCAGAAATTATTGCAAAGACAAAGGATCGTTTGCGGAGACGCTTAAAAAGATCGCGGATATCGGTTACGGCTTCGTACAGGTCAGCGGCACATGCGCGTACGAAGCGGAATGGCTCCGAGACAGGCTCTCCGAAAACGGACTCAAATGCGTGATCACGCATTATAACGCCGACGCGGTCAGAAATGACACGGAAAAGGTCATTGCGGATCATAAAACATTCGGTTCGAAGCTTATCGGACTCGGATCTATACCGGCGCCCTTTGCCTCTTCAAAGGATTATGAGGGATTTGCCGCGGCTTACAGGACCGCTGCGGAAAAGATCGCCCGGGAAGGCTGCTATCTTATGTATCACAACCACCATTTCGAATTTGAACGGGACGAAAAAGGCATTAGGGGGATCGAAAAGCTCGCATCGTCGTTTTCGCCCGGGGAGATGGGTTTTACGCTCGATACGTTCTGGATCCAGTACGGCGGAGGAGATCCCGCAGAATGGATAAAAACACTCTCCGGGAGAGTTCCCGCGATACATGTAAAAGACCTTTCAATAGTGGGAGGCGCTCAGCGGATGGCTGTCATCGGAGAGGGAAACATAAATTTCGACCGCGTATTTTACGAGGCTGAAAGGGCGGGAACAGAATATATGCTCGTCGAACAGGACGACTGCTACGGTGAAGATCCGTTCGAATGTCTCTCAAGGAGCTTTGAATATCTGAGATCATGCGGCTTCAACTGATGCCGCAGTCACATTTTAACAGAAAGATCTGTTTGCTTTCGGAGGTAAAATATGGATAAAGTCAGGATGGGCATCATCGGAATAGGCAACATGGGAAGCGGCCATCTGAGCAATATTATCGCAGGAAAATGTCCCGAGATCGCGGTCACAGCTGTCTGCGACATAAACCCTGAGAGGCTCAGCTGGGCAAAAGAAAAGACGGAAGGAAAGGCCGCGTGTTTTACAGATGCAGTCAAAATGATGGATTCGGGGCTCATAGACGCATGTCTTATTGCAGTTCCCCATTATTCACACCCGAAACTCGCGATCGAAGCTCTCGGAAGAGGGATTCATGTGATGTGCGAAAAACCTGCCGGAGTGTACACAAAAGCCGTCCGAGAGATGAACGAGGCCGCGAAAAAGAGCAACGCGAAATTCGGCATGATGTTCAATCAGCGCACGGACTGTATCTACCGTAAAATGCGCGAGATCGTTCAAAGCGGCAAATTGGGTAAAATTCGCAGGACAAACTGGATCATAACGAACTGGTACCGCCCGCAGGCATATTACGACTCCGGAGCGTGGAGAGCCACCTGGAGCGGCGAAGGCGGAGGCGTACTTCTGAACCAATGTCCTCACAATCTCGATCTGTGGCAGTGGATCTGCGGCATGCCGAAGACAGTAACTGCGCATCTCTATTACGGCAAGTGGCACGACATCGAAGTCGAGGATGATGTGACAGCATTTGTAGAATATGAAAACGGCGCGACAGGATCATTCATAACGACGACGGGCGACGCTCCCGGAACGAACAGATTTGAGATAACTTTAGACGGCGGAAAACTACTCGCGGAGAACGGCAAACTTCTCGTAACGGAGCTGGACGAACCTGAACCTGAATTCAGCAAAAAGAACAGCATACCGTTCGGCATGCCCTCGTGTAAAACATACGAAGCTCAAACAGACGGCCTTTCGGAACAGCATGTAGGCGTCCTGAACAGATTCGCCGCGTCGATCCTTCGCGGCGAACAGATGGTCGCAGGCGGCGAAGAAGGCATCAACGGCCTCCTGATTTCGAACGCTATGCATCTTTCCTCCTGGCTCGGTAAAACGGTCGAAATTCCTTTTGACGAAGATCTTTTTTACGCGGAGCTCATGAAGAGGGTCGCAAATTCGAGGCGCAAGGAATTTTTCGAAGGCTCCGTCGCGGATCTGACAAATACGTATAATACAGGGAAGCCTTAAATAAACGAAAAAAATATTGACGGCAAAAGCAAAAAGAGCTGTGACGGATATCAATCCTTCACGGCTCTTTTTTACGCTCTGACGGGTCATCTTTATGCAATCTTAATGTCGGGGGATATTTTTCTTATGCCATCTTTTTAAGGAAAAACGTATAATCGGTTCTGCCGAACGGGCGGTGAAAGGCGGCAAGCGCCGATCGCAGGCCTCGGGAGAAAGGGTTTTACGATGAACAAGATCGAAGACAGCGAGAAAAAAATAAAAAAGAAAAAGCTATCACCGTTCCAGATCATAATTTTCGGATTCGCGGGAGTGCTGATCACAGGCGCCATACTGCTTATGATGCCGATATCATCGAAGAACGGCGCATTCACGCCTTTCAATGAAGCGCTTTTTACTTCGACATCGGCTGTGTGCGTCACGGGACTTGTCATACATGATACGGCTGCATACTGGTCCGCTTTCGGGCAGGCAGTCATACTTGTACTGATACAAACAGGCGGGCTCGGAGTCATCACTGTTGCCGCGTCGCTCGCGCTGGTGTCGGGCAGGCGCATCAGTCTTCTTCAGAGGAGCATCATGCAGGAGGCGATCTCTGCTTCGAAGATAGGCGGTATAGTGAAACTTACGCTGTTCATCCTCAAGGCGACACTGATATTCGAAATAGGCGGGGCTCTTACGATGATGCCTGTTTTTTGCGTAAAATACGGTCCGAAAGGCATCTGGATGTCGTTTTTTCACTCGATCTCGGCGTTTTGCAATGCTGGATTCGATATTATGGGAGAAGAATCGGGGCAGTTCACATCGTTCTCGTCATTCTCGTCACAGCCGTTGATCAATATCGTGGTCATCAGTCTGATCATCATAGGAGGCATCGGATTTCTGACATGGGAAGACCTCGTGACAAACAGATTCCACGTCAAGAGATACAGGATGCAGACGAAGATAATACTGTCGTTTTCTGCGATACTCATAATCATCCCCTTCGTATTTTTCTTCTTTGTGGATTTTAACGGGCTGCCTCTCGGAAAGAGAATACTCGTGTCGCTCTTCCAGGCGGTGACACCGAGGACGGCAGGTTTCAACACGGAAAATATAGCTGCTATGTCGGGCGGCAGCAAAGGTATGATCGTCTTCCTGATGCTCACGGGAGGAGCACCGGGGTCTACCGCGGGAGGAATGAAAACGACAACGATGGCCGTTTTACTTCTGAATGCGATAGCTGTAATAAGGCGGAAAGACGACTCCGAGGCGTTTGGAAGAAGGATAGACATAAGCGTTACGAGGAATGCCACTGCGCTCCTTTTGATGTATGTTTTCCTGTTTGGCGCGAGCGCGATAGTGATCAGCACGCTGGAGGGCATACCTGTCGCAACGTGCCTTTTTGAAACTGCCTCGGCGATCGGAACAGTCGGACTCACCCTCGGAATAACACCGGAACTCGGCGTGATATCTCAAGTGATACTCATGCTTCTGATGTTTTTCGGCAGAGTCGGAGGGCTCACACTCATATACGCGGCGATATCCCAACCGGGAAATAAAAAGAAATCCAAACTGCCGCTTGAACGTATAACGATAGGATAACAGGAGGTCAGATAATGAAATCGATTTTACTTGTAGGACTCGGAAATTTCGGAAAACATCTCGCGAATCAGCTGAATCTGCTCGGGCATCAGGTGATGGGCGTCGATCAGGACGAAGATAAAGTCAATGATGTTTTACCGCTCCTGACGAATGCCCAGATAGGAGACGCGACTAATCCCGCGTTCGTAAAATCTCTCGGTGTAGGCAATTTCGACGTGTGCATGGTGACTATTGGAGACGATTTCCAGAGTTCTCTGGAGACAACGTCTCTGCTGAAGGAAATGGGAGCGAAATTCGTCGTAGCACGTGCAGACAGAGAAGTTCACGCGAAATTTTTGTTAAAAAACGGCGCCGATGAAGTCGTATATCCCGAAAAACAGGTCGCCAGATGGGCGGCTATAAGATACAGTTCCGACCATATTTTCGACTATATCGAACTTGAGGACGGGCTCGCTATGTTCGAGGTATCTGTTCCGAGATCTTGGGTCGGAATGAGCGTAGGACAGATCGATATACGTAAGAAATACAACATCACGATCATGGCCATAAAGCAGAACGGAAAGATGAATGTCTCGATAACGCCGGATACCATTTTGACGGAAAACAAGACGCTGCTCGTTCTGGGTGAGTATAAGGCGATCCAGAAATGCTTTCAAATCTAGCGTATGAACGAAAAATTTTACATGAAGGAAAAATACAGAGGAGGTGAGCGATAATGAAGGAAGGATTGATCGAAGGTATTCTGCTGATAGTTGCTGTTCTGGGCATGTTCGTCTTCGGAGGTTTTCTTTTTGCGAGGTTCGACAGATTCCTGGACAAAAACAGACGTACGATAGAGAAAGAAAACGAAAAACCTGAACCCTCCTGCGTAATGCTCACAGGTGACGCAACAGATGAGGAAACTTTGAAAGAAATACATAAATTCAAGAAAACGCACGAAAAGGTACACGTCCTGATATGCGAAACAACTGATGATACAGCAGGTGATAATAAAATCGAAGCTGAAAAACCGGAAGAGGAAGTCGACCGTCGAAAAGGAAGATTGGACTAACAAAAGAAAGAGTGTTATATTTATTGTCGCATTTATCATGCGGGCGGATGAAGAAGGCGGTGATGACGTGTGACGCAACAAAATAATACAGATGAGAGAAGAACGGCCGAACATACGCTTGTGTGTCTTTCTCCTTCGCCTACGAATACGAGAATAATAAAAACAGCCGCAAAAATGGCGAAGGCATTCGGAGGTTCTTTTACCGCGTTGTATGTAAAAACGTCTTCATTCGAAAGTTTGACGGAAGAAGACAGGAAGAGACTGCAAAAAAATACCGCGCTCGCGGAAAGTCTGGGCGCTGATACGGCGACCGTAAACGGTGACGACGTGTCGTTCCAGATAGCCGAATTTGCGAGACTTTCAGGCGTGACGCAGATAGTTATAGGACGCAGCAATACGAAAAAACGCCATTTCTGGAGCAAGAGTTCCCTTACAGACAAACTTATCGAGATCGCTCCGACGTCTGACATACATATTATCCCTGATGCGACTTCGGGAGGAAGCTACAAAGAAAAAAGAAACAGATTCGCGAGCAGATTCGTTCCTTACCCCAAAGATCTTCTGATCACTGTGATGATCCTTATAATAGTCACACTGATCGGAATGCTTTTCCTCGATCTTGGTATAACGGAGGCGAACATAATCGCGATGTATATTCTCGGGGTGCTGCTCACTGCGATTTTTACGAGAGGATATGTGAGCGGGATCATCAGCTCTATAGCAGGAGTCATACTGTTCAACTTCTTTATGACAGAGCCCAGATTCGACTTCAGAGCGTACGATCCCGGTTATTCTGTCACATTTGCGATCATGCTCGTTATATCAATAGTGACGTGTACGCTCACTTCAAAACTCAAGGATCAGGCGAAGCTTTCGGCGATGACGGCTTTCAGGACAAAAGTGCTTTTCGACACGAGCAACCTTCTTAAAAAGGTCAGTGAAGACGAAGAGGTAATGAAGGTCCTTGCGAGCCAGCTCAATGTCATGCTTGACAGAAACGTGATCGTCTATCCCGAATCGATGGGACAGTTGATGAAAGGATATATTTTTACTTCGACAACAGATCCTGAAGAGAATGTATTCTTTTCGGCAAAGGACAGGGAAGCCGCCGAACTCGCTCTGATAAAGAAAGGAAAGACAGGCCATACGACTGACATGGCAAAAGATGCGGAGTGCCTTTACATTCCAATCAAAACGAATGAAAAAGTGTACGGTGTAGTGGGAATACAGTCAAAAGGCAAGCAGTTTGATTCGTTTGAAAGCAGTGTCGCAGATTCAATAATAGGCGAAGGAGCGCTGACGATAGAGAGAAACAGGACAGCGCGAGAAAAGGAAAAATCAGATCTGAGAGCCAAAAACGAGAGGCTCAGGTCTAATTTGCTAAGATCGATATCACACGATTTAAGAACGCCTCTCACATCGATTTCGGGCAACGCGAGCAACCTCCTTTCAAATTATCAGGCACTTGACAGCGAGACGAGAACGCAGATGTTTACCGATATATATGACGACGCGCAGTGGCTGATATCTCTCGTGGAAAACCTGCTTTTTGTAACGAGAATGGAAGACGGGACCATAAAAGTGAATACATCCGCTCAACTGATAGAGGAAGTGATAGACGAGGCCCTGCGCCATCTCGGAAGAAAAAAGACGGAACACAATATTACGGTAAAATACGAACAGGAGCTTCTGCTGGCAAAGATCGACGCGAGGATGATAATACAGGTCGTGATAAACATAGTAGACAACGCCATAAAATATACGCCTCCCGGATCTGACATAGTCATTACCGCAGGCAGAAGCGGCGACCTTATACGCGTAAGCATAGCTGACAACGGGGCAGGTATATCTGACAGTGAAAAAGAGCAGGTCTTTGAAATGTTTTTTACCGGGAACAGTTCTGTTGCAGACAGCAGGAGAAGCCTCGGTCTCGGTCTTGCCCTTTGCAGGGCGATAATACGCGCTCACGGAGGAGAACTTACTCTGTCCGACAATATACCGCACGGGTCGGTATTCACTTTTACACTACAGTCAGGAGAAGTGGATATGCCCGAAATGGAAGAGGAGAATGAACGATGAATAAATTTACGGTTTTGGTAGTGGAAGACGACACACCCGTCAGGAATCTGATAACAACAACCCTGAAATCTCACGATTATAAATATTATTCCGTGTCATGCGGAAGGGACGCTCTCTCCGAGACGGCTTCGAGAAATCCGGATACGGTACTTCTGGATCTCGGGCTTCCGGATATGGACGGCGTTGAAGTGATCAAAAGCATAAGGACATGGTCGAACATACCTATCATAGTCATAAGCGCGAGGAGCGAGGACGACGAAAAGATCGAGGCTCTGGACGCCGGAGCAGACGATTATTTGACGAAACCATTTTCCGTTGAAGAGATGCTCGCGAGGCTCAGAGTGGCCCAAAGGAGGCTTTCTATCGCTGAGCAGACGTCAAACGAGTCCGTATTTTACAATGGGAGGCTTAAAATAGATTTCGCGTCCGGTTGTGCTTTCCTGGGAAACGAGGAGATGCATCTGACGCCCATAGAATACAAACTGCTCTGCCTTATGGCGAAGAACGTAGGGAAAGTCCTGACGCACACATATATCACGAAAAACGTCTGGGGCAGCAGTTGGGAGAACGATATCGCGTCGCTTCGAGTATTTATGGCTTCCCTGAGAAAAAAACTCGAATCGGGAGACGAATCACAGCAGTACATACAGACGCACATCGGCGTAGGCTACAGGATGATGAAAATCTGACCGTAATAATTAAACTACACTCCGTATTTGATTTTTACCCTCGACAGTTTCTCTCCGAAGGGTTTTGCAAACAGGAGCAGGAAGAGCACATTTGAGACTGAATAAAGGATGGTATAAGGAATCGCGGCTGTTATCGCGGACAGATAATACGAAATGTCGAACGTGCCGTTGTACCAGAGAACAGTCCAGATATCCATGATAAAAGAAAATAATATTCCCGAAAGAAGGCCGTATACGATCAGAAGTATGCGGCTTTTTACGAGCGGTCTGTGGAGGAGACCTGCGATCAGACCGATCATGCCCCAGGCGAACATCTGGAACGGAGTCCACGGTCCCTGTCCGAAGTAAAAATTCGAAAGCACCGCAGAGAGCGAACCGACAAGGAAGCCTGTTTCGCCTCCGAGATATATCGCCGCGAGGATCGTGATCGCAGTGACCGGTTTGAAGAAAGGAATGAATCTTCCGGCAACGGACAACGCTACGAAAACTGCCGCGAGAACGAGGCGACGGGAGCCTGTTTTTTTACTTTCAAAGCCAGCGATGAACAAAATGAAAGCGAGTATAACGACTGCGAGAGTCACAAAAGCGAAACGTTTGTCGTTAAAGATCACAAAGCCCAGGGCTACGGACGCGGGGATCAGCACGAACGGTATCAGATATTTCAATATATTGCGCAATGTCTCGTTTTTGATCACCGGCATAATTAAAACCCTTTCATTTTATCCTTTCATTCGCCCTGCATATCGCTTCGGCGTCGTCAACAGTCGCCACGAGGTCGTACAAACCGCGCGTCATCCTGTTTGCGGCAGTCGTGTAAAAACTGTTGCCCGAGAAAAACACCCTCGGAATGTCGCGGGAGATTATTTCTCCCCTGAAAAAGAGAGCGCATCTGTCGGCGCATGAAGCCGCGAAATCCATATCGTGTGAAACGCAAACGACGGTCATACCATCCGCTTTGAGTTTTTTAATAATCTCGGTAAAGATCTTTTTCGAGTGAGCGTCAAGGCCCTTTGTGGGCTCGTCAAGGAAGAGCAGGCGGGGCTTTGCGGCAAGTACCTTCGCGAGAGCGACTATCTGCTGCTGGCCTCCGGAGAGGTCATACGGATGCTGCCCGAGAAGAGAAGACATGTCAAAGGGAAAAGACGACAGATCCGCGTGAACTTCTTCGAGCTCCTCGCGAACTGTATTTTTAAGAAAAACAGTCTGCACGTCCTGCGGAAGGAGGGAGACGCATTCGCGGTAAAGAGACTGGTTTTTGTATTCGGAGAGCTTTTTGCCGAAGACCTTTATCGAGCCGGAATACGGTTTCAAAAGAGCGCAGGCGTTCATCAAAGTCGTAGATTTTCCGGAGCCGTTTCCGCCGAGCAGACAGAAGATCTCGCCTTCGTAGACCTTGAAAGAAAGGCCTGACAGAACGTCCGGAAGCTCTTTTTTGTATCTGAAGAATACGTCAGAAAATTCGAGCGCGACACGTTCATTGTGAGTATATTCGTCCGTTTTAAGTGATCTTATGTCGTTTTTGAATGATCTTTCGATCAGATCTCTGCCTTCGCGCACATCGAGAGGACAGGGAACGTCAAAATCGAACCTCGAGTAAAATTTGACAGCCGCAGGCATTCCATCGAGCATATCTTCATTCGTTTTAAGAGAGGCGACAGTTGCCCTTGTTTCTCCGTACGAGACGATCCTGCCGTTTTCGAGCGCGAGCAGTTTGTTTGACATCGGAAGTACGTCCTCGAGCCTGTGTTCGACCATTATCACAGTGAGTGACAGTTCTCTGTTCAGCCTTGCGACAGTGGAAAGAAAATCGGCAGACGCGACAGGATCGAGCTGCGCAGTCGGTTCGTCCAAAAGTAAAATTTCAGGCTGCATGGCCATCACGGAAGCGAGATTCAAAAGCTGCATCTGTCCGCTCGAAAGCTCAGAAACATTTTTGTCAAACCACGATTCTATCCCGAAAAACGCCGCCATTTCAGCCACGCGCCGCCTGATGGTATCCGTGGAAACGCCAAGCGACTCAAGACCGAAAGCGAGTTCGTGCCAGACTTTATCCGTGACGATCTGCTGCTCGGGTCTTTGCATTACGTAGCCGATCTTAGCTGCGCATTCGCGGGGAGAAAGTTCATCGAGCGGTTTTTCCATATACTCGACGCTGCCGGAGAGAGTCCCCTGAGGAGTCAGCTCCTTTTTCAGCATGCGAAGGAGAGTCGTTTTACCGCTTCCGGTGGCTCCGCAAACGACGACCATATCGCCTTTCTCGACGGAGAATGAGATATCGTCCAGAGCCTTGTTTTCGCAAAGCGGATATGTGAAATTCAGGTTTTTGACAGAAAGTATTTCCATTTTATATTGTCCTTTATTATTGCCAGCACGGGTAAAAACGAGAGCAGGGCATATGTTATATATGACAGAACGGACATCACCGAGAGGTCAGTTTTGCCGATAGCGGGGTAGTATGTGAAATCGAGCGCGTGCACGATCGCTCCTGCGAGAAAAACGCCGAAGAGAGCAAGAGTCGCGGCGAGGAAAATGATATCGTTTTTACGGAAACGGAAGATCGAGAAGAATGTGCGCCTCCCCGTGCCGTAGCCTCTCGCGGACATGCTGTCTGCCGTTATTATTCCGTTTTCAAGCGCCCAGGTGGTCATCACGGAGAATACGCGAAGGCCTCCTTTTATCGTATCGAGGGCGTTGTCCTCCTTGTACAGACCGAGCGCTTTCTGCGAGCGGTTGATTTTTTTAGTCTGCGCGATGAACATCGGAATGTATCTGAGAGACATCGAAATGATCAGTGAAAATTTGGGAGAGAGCGCTCCGAAAAGATAGAGCATTTTATCGCTCGTCATTATTTTCGAAAACGACCTGAACCTGTATACGACGGAAATAATCATCGCGGAGGAGGCAATGCCGTATATCAGCGCTTCGAGTGTGATCGGATTGTTGTTGAGGAAGAAGAGTATCGTCACGCCGTTGTGGTTAAAAAGCGGATTCACGATCGCCATTACGACAAAGAACACGAGGGCCGTTATGTGAGAAGCGGCTCCGTGAAAGCCGTCGATCATAAAAAAGAGCGTCAGTGAGCCCAGAAGGGATAATCCGAGAATAACGGGGTCCATTATGAACATCGCAAAGCCCGTGACTATCAGAAAGTATACAAAAATGACTATCGGATTGTATTCTTCCAGCTTTCTCAAGGAGACGTCCCTTTCTTTTTACTTTTTCAGATCATTGCCGAGATCGCAAGTGTACAGCCATTCGATATAGTCCCCGTCTGAGAGCTTGTATTCGCCTGCACCGACAGTAGAGGACACACCGTTTACGTAAAATACCCATCCGGACAGTCCGCCGAAGTCGAATTCGTACAGATAATTTATGCCTGAAATATATGCCAGCGAGTTGGAACTCTTATATTCGACCTGGATCCTGTACGTTTTCGCCGCTTCGACGAGCAGGTCGTAGACAGTTTCCCCTTCGGTGATCTCGAACTCTTTCACGGGTAAAATAACCCCGTCAGCAGGTATGAAATCAGAATCTGATCTGCCCACGACTGTGTCGCAGCGGATCGTCATCGTGATCTTTCCGACGGCGTTCTCCTTTTTCCCCGGCTGTTTATAGTAACTCTCGGCAGAGCGGAAATTCGTGAATAACGTCACGAGTATAAGTACCGCCGCGATCAGAGCGATGAAGATGTAATTTTTGAAATTGCGTTTTTTGCAAAGGAAGAGGATCAGTGCGACGAAAAACGCCGCCAGAACTATTCCCGCGATCACATATGTTTTGTAATTTTTGAAGATGGATGTTTTTGTATTATCGCCGTCCGTATCGTAATTTTGGCTGTCGGGAGACGCCGTAGGCGTATTGTCGTGCGTATCTTCAGGCGTATTATCAGGTGTATTATCAGGTGTATTTTCGGGCGTTACGCTCGGACTTTCATCAGGAGTATTATTCGGAAGAGGTAGCACGGATCCTTTTTCTAATATGTAAAATGGCGATTTTTCGTATTTGTCGAGCTCGACGGCTACGAGGGAGAGGAGGACCTCCGAGGTCGCAAGATGATTGGTCTCTTTCTTGTCGGCGTGGCAGAAGCTGCCGTCATCGAGCATGTATTGAAGGATGCCGTCG
>JAEEGL016805267.1_pt1 | contig 18158 bp, 15 predicted proteins | sample 9134231 | NCBI WGS metagenome assembly JAEEGL01 (sample SAMN16246548, study PRJNA631951) | gut metagenome | biome: gut microbiome; feature: rumen; material: fiber-attached | host: Bos | place: Iran: Karaj | collected 2018-10 | reverse complement strand
TACGGATTCCACGGAACCAGCCATTCTTTTGTTTCCAAGAAGATGGCAGAGGATATGGGAAAAAATGTAGAGGATCTTAAGCTTATTATCTGTCACCTTGGTAACGGCGCTTCTGTTTCCGCAGTAAAGGGTGGCAAGTGCGTTGATACTTCCATGGGACTTACTCCTCTTGAGGGTCTTATCATGGGAACCAGAAGCGGAGATATTGATCCCGCTATAATGGAGTTCATTGCTCATAAAGAGAATAAGTCAATTGATGAAGTTATGACTCTTCTCAACAAGAAATCGGGTGTTTACGGACTTTCCGGAGATCTTTCCTCCGACTTCAGAGACTTGGAAGATGCATATAACGCAGGAAACGAAAAAGCCATCGTTGCTGTGGATACTTTCTCTTACAGAGTTGCAAAGTATGTGGGTGCTTACACCGCGGCTATGAACGGTGTAGACGGTATAGCATTTACCGCAGGTGTGGGAGAAAACTGCGGACTTGTCAGAAAGCAGGTTTGTGAATATCTGGGATACCTTGGCGTGAAGATCGATGAAACCGCAAACTCAAAGCGTGGGGAAGATACGGTTATTTCCACCCCCGACAGCAAGGTTACGGTAATGTTTATTCCCACAAACGAAGAACTTGCCATCGCCAGAGAGACATTGGCACTTATCTGAACTATAGGAGTCGGCATTCCATGAAATTTAGCAATAACAAAGCTCTTAATACTGTGATCACCGTATTTATCTTGGTTGCGCTTGTAGCACTGATCATATTTATGAGATACGGTAAGGATAAATCGAAGATCGATTATTCTGCAGCAGAAAATTGGGCATATTTTAACGAAGGTTCTGTAGACACCACAGATGTGGATGTTTTCTTCGTATGCCCCACCGTTGACGTGAATGATGAGTTTAATATGTCAATGGACGATGAAGAGACAAAGGCTAATTTCCTTGGTGCCACAAATATGGAGATCGGTATTTTTAAAGATCGAGGAAGGATATATGCTCCTTATTACAGACAGGCCGCTCTAAAGGTTTATGACCTGGACAGAAGTGAGTGGGATAATTACCTGAATATAGCATACAAGGATGTTTCCGATGCTTTTGAGTATTATCTCAGAAAGGAAAATCATAACCGTCCCATCATACTTTTTGGATTTTCACAAGGGGCCGACATGTGCATGCGCCTGGTGGAGGAATATTTTGGAAAGGAAAAGAATGCCGCTAAGCTTGTTGCCGTATACGCTATCGGATGGCCTCTTACACAGGATATGTGTGACAGATTTCCTCAGCTTGTAGCTGCTACCGGTGAAGATGATACGGGTGTTGTCATCAGCTTTGACTGCGAATCTCCCGAGGTGGAAGAGACTTTTATACTTCCTAAGGATATGAAATGTCTTTCCATTAATCCGCTGAACTGGAAGACGGATTCCACGGTTGCCGACAAGTCACTTAATCTTGGGGCATGCTTTACTGATTACGATGCAAATATCACTCTTGAAAGTGCAAATCTTTGCGGTTGCTACATTGATGATGAGAGGGGCGCCCTGAAAGTTACAGATGTTTCGCCTGATGTGTATCAGGCTTATCTTCCCGGATTGCCCGAGGGAGGATATCATATATATGATTATCAGTTCTTCTTTAGGAATCTGCAGGAGAATGTTTCTAAACGTATCGATAAATATTTGAACATCAATGCATTGGATGATGCTGCGTAAACTATTTTCTGTCTAATTATGCGCACGGGGTTATCAATATGGCTAATAAATCTAGTGATAACAGTAACAGAAAACGTATTGGTCTTTTTTTGGCATATCCGGAACTTACTCATGTAAGAAGGGTTGTGGAAGGAGTCATGCTTCAATGTAAGAAGTATGATTATGATCTTTGCGTTTTCGCATCCAGTGTTCATTTCTCTTTTAAATACGAAAACTATGTTCGCGGTGAGGCGAATATATTTAATCTTGCCAATCTAAATCTTCTTGACGGCGTTATAGTTGACAGCATTGTTATGACAGGTGACAAATTTAACTATGCGCTGATCGATACTCTTAATAAATATAAAGATCTTCCCAAATGTTCACTTGAGCTTCCCACAGAGGGGCTTGAACTTATACAGAACGATGATGAAGATGCATTGAGAGAACAGTGCAGGCATGTTATTGAAGTTCATGATAAAAAGAAGATCTGTATTCTTACCGGACCCAAAGACAATAATATATCGGAGATGAGACTTTCCATATATCTGGATGAGATCAGGAAACATGGTCTTGATGTTCTGCCCGAGCATATCGTATATGGTGATTTCTATTATTTCAGCGGAGATAAGCTGGCAAAGCAGATCGCTTCGGGAGAGATCGAAAAGCCGGATGCCGTTGTCTGTGCCAGCGATACCATGGCAATAGCACTTATTGACAGATTGAATAAATTAGGTATAAGCGTACCGGGAGAGATCATTGTTGTTGGTTTTGATTCCTCGGATGAAGGTGCTATAAACATTACGACCGTTGCATCCAGCGAGCCCTCCGACAGGGAGATGGGAGCAAAAGCCGTTGATTTCCTTCGCTCCAAGATAGAGCCTAAGGCAGAGATCGTTCCTTATAAACAGGAATTGAAGACGAAGTTCCATCCCGCTTCCAGCTGCGGATGCCATCTTGATTCCAATTACATTATGAAACGATTCAGAAAATCTATTTACATCAGCTCTTACAATATGGCAGATGAAGAGATCGTTGATGATGTAAGCCTCGGTACTTTCATGGAAGGCTATGTCCTTGAAGGCTTCACAGCTTCAAGAACAGCAGATGAATGTATAAAAAATATTTATGAATATTGTGACCTGTTAAGGCCTTATGATAATTTCTATCTTTGTCTGAAAGATAACTGGCAGGATATGGATGATGTGACTTATGAAGGCTATCCCGAGAAAATGCGTACGGTAATTGCCAGATCCAGAGTAGGTGAGGAAGATTTTGTGGGCGGAGGCGATAAAGATTTATTTGAAACTGCGCTAATGCATCCCAAACTTCATGAAGCCAGGGAAAAAGCCTCTGTATTCTATTTTTCACCGGTACACTTTGACGGTGTACTTTTGGGATTTGCCGTTCTTCAGAGAAAGCTTTCTGAACATCCGAATATTAACCTTATATACAGGAATTGGCTCAGATATGTTAACAATGCTCTTGAAATGACCCGCTCAAAGGAAAGGCTTCAGATGCTTTCCGTAAGGGATATGATGACCGGTGCATTTAACAGGCGTGGAATGTATGAAGAATACAAAGCCATGCTCAATTCCGCAACTGCGGAAGATTCATTGTTTGTAGCCGTTGCTGACATGGATGGCCTAAAATATATAAATGATACATATGGCCACAGTGAAGGCGACTTTGGCATTAAGACAGTATGCGATACGCTTCAATCCATAACCGGTAAAAATGAGATCTGTGTAAGAAGCGGCGGTGATGAGTTCTTCCTGATCGGAATCGGAAAATACAAAAGTGATGAAGAGGCCAAAAGATCACGGATTTTTAACGAGGCTCTGGATAATGTTTCCTCTAAAGCGGGTAAGCCTTACAAGATCTCTGCAAGCATTGGATGTGTTCTTTTTAAGTACTGTCATGATGTGAGCCTTGATGACGCCCTTAGTGAAGCTGATGAAAGAATGTACCGCTATAAGATAAAAAACAGAAAACACAGAAGTGTGTGATCATAAATTTACCGCTTGACAACACTAAAGCAGCGTTGTAATATTTATTCAATTAAATACATAAAACCGTTGAGGCGGAAATAAAGGCAGTTGCAGTGCTTACAGAGAGACCGGATGCTGAGAAAGGTTGGTTAACGAGCTGTTAAATGGGCCGCTGAGGGTGCAGTCAAAGGTTTATAAACCGAGTATTCTGCAACGTGAGCCTGCGTTAAAGGTAAAGGAGATGTTGGTCTCCGTAAAGAGCGCTTTTTAGCGAATCAAGGTGGCACCGCGAGAAGATTTTCCCGTCCTTGGCAAGATATATTATATTTTGCCAAGGGCGTTTTATTATGCAGCGAAGTAATCAGCAGATACATTAAATATTTTAGTTTTAGAAAGGAGCACCGGATGAAGATTTTACCATCACTGGAGGAATGCAAGAAAACAGCAGAAAGCGGAAAGTATGGAGTGATTCCCGTCTGGTGTGAGTTGTTTTCTGATTCGTCCACACCAATTACGGTTTTGAAAAAGTTAAAAAAGGTGAGCAAGCATGTTTATTTGCTTGAAAGTGCCGAGGCCTCAAAGAAGTGGGGAAGATATTCATTCCTTGGATACGATCCGTTGATGGAGATCACCGGATATAACGGAGAAGTGACCATCACAGATCCCGACGGTATAAGAAAAGAAGACCGCGATATCAGGGCGGCTGTCAGGGAGATCGTTGATACTTATAAGAGCCCCGAAAATCCGGATCTTCCTTCATTCACCGGCGGTCTTGTGGGTTATTTTTCATACGATTATATTAAATACAGCGAACCTACTTTAAAGCTTGACGCTAAAGATGAAGACGGTTTCCAGGATTGCAACCTGATGCTTTTCCACAAGGTCATCGCATTTGATAATTATAGGCAGAAGATCATCCTTATTTACAATATCAGAACAGAGGATATCGATGTCAGTTACGAAAATGCACGTAAGAGACTTCAGGAGATGAAGGACATAATCCTTAGCGGTGAAGAAATTTCTGATGAGGGATTAAAACTTACAAGCGATTTCAGACCTCTTTTTGATGAAAAACAGTACTGTGATATGGTGGAGAAAGGTAAGCACTATATCCACGAAGGCGATATTTTCCAGGTTGTTTTATCAAACAGGTTTGAGGCCAATATGGAAGGAAGCCTTCTTGATGCATATCGAGTATTGAGAACCACCAATCCTTCGCCATATATGTTCTATTTTTCCGGTAGCGACGGAGAAATATCCGGTGCCAGCCCCGAGACGTTGGTTAAATTGGAAAACGGAAGGCTTCATACATTCCCACTTGCAGGTACCAGAAGAAGGGGAGAGACCGACGAGGAAGATTTTGCTCTTGAAAAGGAACTTCTGGCTGATGAAAAGGAAAGAGCAGAACATAATATGCTGGTGGATCTTGGCAGAAACGATATCGGAAAGATAAGTAAGATTGGCTCTGTTGAAGTTGAAAAGTATATGTCCATCGAGAGGTTTTCCCATGTAATGCATATCGGCTCAACTGTCGGTGGTGATATCAGAGATGATAAGGATGCTCTGGATGCGGTTGATGCAATTCTTCCTGCCGGTACTTTATCCGGGGCGCCTAAGCTACGGGCATGTGAGATAATCAATGAGCTTGAAAACAATAAGCGAGGCATTTACGGAGGAGCCATTGGTTATATCTCCTTTACAGGAAATCTTGATACCTGCATTGCCATAAGACTTGCTTTTTCAAAGAACGGAAAAGTATTCATTAGATCCGGCGCGGGAATCGTTGCCGATTCGATTCCGGTAAATGAATATAGGGAATGTTTACAGAAAGCAGCTGCAGTAAAGCAAGCTATAGAAAAGGCTTGTGAGGGCATCGAATAAAAAGAGGATACAGAACATGATATTACTAATAGATAATTATGACAGTTTTTCATATAATGTATATCAACTCATCGGCAGCATCGATCCGAATATAAAAGTCATCAGAAATGATGAGATGACGGTTGAAGAGATTGAAAAACTTGCTCCCGAGCATATCATTATTTCGCCGGGCCCCGGTAAACCAAGTGATGCAGGTGTCTGCGAAAAGGTTATCGATCATTTCAAAGGAAAGATCCCCATTATGGGAATATGCCTTGGACATCAGGCAATCTGCGAAGTGTTCGGAGCCAGGGTTACTTACGCAAAACAGTTGATGCACGGTAAACAATCGGTTGCAAAGCTTGATACGGATTCGGTTTTGTTTAAAGATATGGATCAAGAGATTACCGTTGCCAGATATCACTCTTTGGCGGCTGAGCCCTCCACCATTCCGGAGTGTTTAAAAGTTACAGCCACTACGGAAGACGGTGAAGTGATGGCGGTTGAACACAGAGACTTTAAGGTATACGGAGTTCAGTTCCATCCGGAATCCGTTCTGACACCCAACGGAAAGAAGATCATGGAAAAATTCCTGGCTGCTTCTTATTAAGGAGAGAAAATGATACTTGAAAAAATCGCTGAATATACAAAAGAGAGGATAGCTCACGAGAAATCGCTTATCCCTATCAATGAACTTAAGTCAAGAGCACTCTCTGAAGATCCCCATATAGGGTTCCCCTTTGAAAAAGCACTTGCAAAACCGGGTATAAGTTTTATCTGTGAAGCCAAGAAAGCTTCTCCTTCAAAAGGAGTAATAGCAGAAGATTTCCCCTATGTGGAGATTGCTAAGCAATATGAAGCAGCGGGCGCAGATGCTATGTCTGTGTTGACGGAACCCAGATGGTTTATGGGAAAGGATGAATATTTAAAAGAGATAAGAAAAGCAGTCAGCCTGCCTCTTATCCGAAAGGACTTTACTGTAGATGAATATATGATTTATCAGGCAAAACTCATGGGGGCTGATGCGGTACTTTTGATATGTGCGATCTTAAGTGATATGCAATTGCAAGAATACTTTGGCATAGCTGATGAACTTGGACTTTCCGCTTTGGTTGAAACCCATGATGAAGAAGAGGTATCAAGAGCTCTTAAAGCCGGGTCCCGTATAATCGGAGTAAATAACCGGAATTTAAAGGATTTTACGGTTGATATCGAAAACTCAGTCAGATTAAGAAGTCTTGTTCCGGAAAACATTTTATTCGTATCCGAGAGTGGTATGAAGACCAGAAGTGATATTGCAAGACTTGAAGAGAACGGGACTAATGCTGTTCTCATCGGTGAAACATTTATGAGAAGCCCGGATAAAGCGGCAATGCTTAGAGAATTATCCGGAAGAGCTTAAAGGAAACAGATTACAAAACAGGAAGGATTAAGATATGAACGAAAAAGGCAGATTCGGAATACACGGAGGTCAGTATATCTCCGAAACACTTATGAATGAACTTATAAAATTAGAGGAAGCTTATGAGCATTACAAGAACGATCCTGAATTTAATGCGGAATTAAATAAGCTGCTTAATGAATATGCCGGAAGACCTTCACTTTTATACTACGCTGAAAAGATGACAAAGGATCTGGGCGGAGCAAAGATCTATCTAAAGCGAGAAGATCTTAACCATACGGGATCACATAAGATAAACAATGTTCTGGGTCAGGCTCTTCTTGCAAAGAAGATGGGAAAGACAAGACTCATCGCAGAGACCGGGGCAGGTCAACATGGCGTTGCAACAGCCACAGCTGCAGCTCTTCTTGGCATGGAGTGTGAAATCTTCATGGGTAAAGAGGATACTGTACGCCAGGCTCTTAATGTTTACAGAATGGAACTTCTTGGTGCAAAGGTAAACGCTGTTACTACAGGAACCATGACATTAAAAGATGCTGTAAATGATGCAATGAGAGAGTGGTCAAACAGAGTATCGGATACACACTATTGTCTTGGATCCGTAATGGGGCCTCATCCCTTCCCCACTATCGTAAGAGATTTCCAGAGTGTGATCAGTAAGGAAGCCAGAGCACAGATACTCGAAAAAGAAGGAAAGCTACCCGCAGCAGTACTTGCATGCGTGGGAGGCGGATCAAATTCCATCGGTATGTTCTATAATTTCATTCCAGACAAGGAAGTTGAACTCATCGGATGCGAAGCCGGCGGAAGAGGCGTTGATACTCCCGATACCGCAGCAACCATCGCTACCGGTTCCCTTGGAATATTCCATGGAATGAAGTCATATTTCTGCCAGGACAAATACGGACAGATAGCTCCGGTTTACTCTATATCCGCAGGACTTGACTATCCCGGTATCGGACCCGAGCATGCATATCTTCATGATATAGGAAGAGCAAAGTATGTTCCCATCACCGATGAAGAAGCTGTTTGTGCTTTTGAGTATCTGTCAAAGGTTGAAGGCATCATTCCCGCTATAGAGAGTGCACATGCCGTGGCACAGGCAATGAAGATAGCAAAGAACTATTCTCCGGATCAGAGCATCATCATTTGTATTTCCGGCAGAGGAGACAAGGATGTTGCTGCAATAGCAAGATATAGAGGAGTAGACCTTCACGATTGATAGGAGATTATGAATATGAGTAAGCTTAACAATAAGATTTCAAAAGCATTTGAAAATAAGAAGGCGTTTATAGCTTTTATCACAGCCGGAGACCCCGATGCCGAAAGTACTGTAAAATTCATACTTGAGATGGCTAAGGCCGGAGCTGATCTGATCGAAGTCGGAATACCTTTTTCCGACCCCACCGCTGAAGGCGTTGTAATTCAGGAGGCTAACATCAGATCCCTTAAGAACGGAATGACCACCGACGGTGTTTTCGATATTGTAAAGAAAGTCCGTGAAACATGTGATATTCCTTTGTGTTTCATGACATATGCAAATCCCGTATTTCATTACGGATATGACTATTTTTTTGCAAAATGCGAAGAACTTGGGGTGGACGGTATAATCGTTCCTGATATGCCTTTTGAAGAGAAGGCAGAGATGGAAGGTCCCGCAAATGCTCACAATGTATCCGTTATATCAATGGTATCACCCACATCTGAATCCAGGATCAAGAATATCGCCGAGAATGCCGATGGATTTATCTATGTAGTAAGCTCCATGGGGGTTACGGGTGTGCGCAGTGAGATAAAGACTGACATAGACAGTATCGTAAAGAATATTAAGGAAGTAACGGATGTTCCCTGTGCTATAGGCTTCGGTATCAGTACACCGGAGCAGGCAGCCACCATGGCAGGTAAGTCTGATGGCGCTATCGTAGGGTCCGCAATAGTTAGAATAGTAGCCGAACATGGTAAGGATTCTGCCCCTTTCCTCCACGATTATGTTAAATCCATGAAGGACGCAATACTTAAAATTGATTAATAATAGAAGATTTTATTTTACTTTTTCATAAATATGCATTATAATCATAAAAGTGTTGCGATATACATGTATACAATCTGAAGGAGGTTCTTAATTATGGCAGATATTTATTCAGCAAACGAGAAGAATGAAATGCTCGATTTCAACGAGATGGAACACATCCGTAACGAGATTGAACAGCTTCAGGATATTCTCGACCATAATCGTCGAATCGATAAAAACCTTTATCTTGAATATGATGTAAAAAGAGGACTGAGAGATGCTTCTGGTAAGGGCGTTCTTACGGGACTTACCGAGATTTCCGATGTTGTTGCTTTCGACCTTGTAGACGGTAATAAGGTTCCCTGTGACGGAAGACTCTATTATCAGGGCGTAAACGTTGTTGATCTGATCAACGGTTTGGGAGACAGACGTTTCGGCTTTGAGGAGACTACCTATCTGCTTATTTTTGGTAAGCTTCCCACTAAGTTACAGCTTGATACGTTTATCACAACCTGTCGTGAGTTCCAGAATTTGGGAGCGCGTTTCACAAGAGACGTTGTCATGAAGGCATCCAATGCAAATATCATGAATGCCCTTCAGAGATGTGTTCTGACACTTTATGCATATGATAATAATCCGGACGATATTTCCGTAAGAAATGTTCTTAGACAGTCTCTGGAACTTATAAATAAACTTCCTTTGCTGGCAGTTTATTCCTATATGTCATACTGTCACTTCAGAAGGGATGAGGCTCTTGTTATCAGAAATCCCAAGCCTGAACTTTCTGTATCGGAGAATATTCTTCAGATGCTTCGTCCCGACGGACAGTTCACTCCTCTTGAGGCAAAGGTGCTTGATGTAGCACTTATCCTTCATGCGGATCACGGCGGAGGAAACAATTCAACATTTACAACTCACGTTGTTACCTCATCCGGTACAGATACATATTCTTCAATTGCCGCATCCATAGGCTCCCTTAAGGGATTCCGCCATGGTGGTGCAAACCTTAAGGTTGAGAATATGTTCAGAGATCTTTATGCCAATATCAAGGACCGTGAGGATGAGAAGGAGATAAAGGCTTATATCCAGAAGATCCTTGACAAGAAGGTGTTTGATAAGCAGGGCCTTGTATATGGTATGGGACATGCGGTATATACACTTTCCGATCCCAGAGAAGTTATTCTTAAGAAGTATGCAAGAGATCTTGCCGAGGAGAAAGGAAGACTTGACGATTTCAATTTCTATGAGAGAGTTGAGAAGATCGCCGGAAGGCTCATTATGGAGCAGAAGAATGTTCACAAGGAAGTATGCGCAAACGTAGACTTCTACAGCGGATTTGTATACAGTATGATGGGTATTCCGGAGGAGCTTTACACACCTATCTTTGCTATCGCCCGTATTTCCGGATGGTGTGCACACCGTCTTGAGGAGATCCTGAATGCAGGAAAGATCGTAAGACCTGCTTATAAATATGTAGGTCATCACGTACCATATGTGGATATCGATGAGAGAAAATGCTGATATTTTTATTTTCTTTTCGAAAAGTGCTTGACATAATACGAATACATTCATATAATATTCGAGTGTGCGATTTTGCGTGTAACTAAATGCAAAGGTAAATGCTATGCTGATAAATCTTTCGGATGTATTTAATACTCCGGGTAAGGTGTTGGAAACAACCATCAATCCCGAATTTACCGTATATGACGGTGGCTTCGGTGAGTATGAGCTTGAATCTGCAGACCCTATAGATTTAAAGTTTGGCAATACCGATAAAGGCAAGGCTTTCATTAAAGCAAATGTGCGTATGACCTTTAAAGGCTCTTGCGACAGATGCCTTAAGGAAGTACCGGTTTCTCTTGAATTTGCAATCGAAAGAGAATGTGCATCACCGGATTTTACAACCGGAGAGGCCGACGATGATGAAGAACTCCATGTTTTCATGGATGGTTACAGCATCGATACCGAAGCGCTTTTGCATGATGAGATTACTGTAAACTGGCCTGTCAAGATCCTATGCCGCGAAGATTGCAAAGGACTTTGTCCTGTATGCGGACATGATCTGAACGAGGGTGATTGCGGATGCGATACCTTTGTGCCGGACCCTCGCATGGCAGCTATTTTCGATAAACTTAAAGATTCCACTAAGGAGGTGTAAATCATGTCTATCTGCCCCAAGAACAAATCTTCCAAGGGAAGAAGAGATCAGAGAAGAGCTAACTGGAAAATGTCTGCTCCTACTCTTGTAAAGTGCAGCAAGTGCGGTGCTCTTATGCAGCCTCACAGAGTTTGCAAGAAGTGCGGCTCTTACGACAAGAAGCAGGTTATCGACGTTGATTGATACTCTTTTTGTACATGGATAAGAGATTATGAGAAGCTGATTTATCAGCTTCTTTTTTTATCATTTTTTTGTTGATTTTTATTTGAGGCTCTTGTATAGTATCTTTTAGGTAAGAAAACTATACATGATTTGGAGATAATCAATGGACAGGATCATAAAGGTTGCTGTTGATGCCATGGGCGGAGATAACGCTCCGGAGCAAGTTGTTAAGGGCGTTGTGGAAGCGGTAAACGCTGAATCCCGTGTTAAGATCTATTTGTGCGGTAAAGAGCCGGAAATCCGTGCTGAACTTTCCAAATATACTTACAATGAAGAGGCTATCGAGATAGTTCACTGTACCGAAGTGATAGAAACTGCGGAACCACCCGTCAACGCAGTCAGACGCAAAAAAGATTCTTCCCTTGTCAGGGCGATGTACCTGGTTAAAGAGGGAGAATGTGATGCTCTTGTTACAGCCGGTTCTACCGGTGCTTTTCTTGTAGGGGGACAGATCATTGTAGGCCGTATCAAAGGTATCGAGAGACCGCCGCTTGCTACGGTTATTCCCACCACAAAGGGCATTTCGTTTTTGCTTGACTGTGGAGCGAATGTTGACGCAAAACCCACTGCAATCGTTCAGTTTGCACAGATGGGCGCTATATATGCGGAAAATTTCCTTGGGATCAAGAATCCCACGGTTGGCATCGTAAATATCGGTGCTGAGGAAGAGAAGGGTAATGCCCTTGTAAAGGAAGTATTCCCTCTTCTTAAAGAGGCTCCCGGAATTAACTTTATCGGAAGCTGTGAGGCCAGGGATATCCCCTACGGCGGAGCTGATGTGGTTGTAGCCGAGGCATTTACGGGAAATGTTGTTCTTAAGATGATGGAGGGAACCAGCGGGGCACTTGTAAAGATGATCAAGAAGGGCCTTACAAGTACCTTCATTTCAAAGATTGGTGCACTTTTGGCAAAGCCCGCACTTAAAAAGACGCTAAAAATATTTGATACCGAGAGCTATGGCGGAGCACCTCTGCTCGGATGTAACGGACTTCTTGTTAAGACTCACGGCAGTTCTTCTTCTGTTGCCATCAAGAATTCCATTATGCAGTGTGTGAAGTTTACGGACCTGGATATCAATTCAAAAATAAAAGAACAGATAATCATATCAGAACAATAGAAAGAAGGAATATTTATGGAATTTGAAAAGTTAAAGTCTATTATTGCAGAAGTACTTAATGTAGATCCCGATGAAATAACAATGGAGACCACCTTCACCGATGACCTTGGTGCAGATTCACTTGATGTTTACCAGATCGTAATGGGTATTGAAGATGCTTTTGATATTAAGGTTGAAGAGGAAGCTGCAGAGCAGATCACAACCGTTGGTCAGGCAGTTGAGCTTATCAAGGAAGCTCTCAACTAACCTGTGTTGGTCTTTATTTTTGATCAGACATTTGGAACAAGGATTCCCGGATGGAAGACTACATCCGGGACTTTTTTGGTATATATAAGGTAATCATTATGAATGAAGATTTTTCCAAGCTGGAAAGCTTGATAGGATATGAGTTTAAGGACAAGAGTCTCTTGAAACAGGCCTTGACCCACAGCTCATATGCAAACGAACAAAAAATAAACAGATCGGGTGATTATGAAAGACTTGAATTTCTGGGAGATGCCGTACTTGAGGTTGTCTCCTCCGAATTCCTTTTTCATAAATATCCGGATCTTCCCGAAGGCAAACTTACGAAGCTCAGGGCTTCCATGGTTTGTGAACCTTCCCTTGCTCTGTGCGCCAGAGATCTGAAACTCGGCTCATATATATTGCTTGGAAAAGGTGAGGAATCTACCGGAGGAAGAAATCGTGAGAGCATCACTTCTGATGTTATGGAAGCCATAATCGGCGCAATTTTCCTGGACGGCGGAATGGAAAAAGCAAAGTCTCATATCGAAAGATTCATATTGTCGGATCTTGAGGATAAAGCTTTGTTTTATGACAGTAAGAGTACTTTGCAGGAAATTCTGCAGGGCGAACTCAAAAAAGAGTTTGAATATAAATTAAATGCCGAAAGAGGCCCGGAACACGATAAGGAATTTGATGTTTCGGTGATCGTTGACGGGAAGGAACTCGGAAACGGTAAGGGTCGTACAAAGAAAGCTGCCGAACAGCAGGCTGCTTATCAGGCATTATTAAAGTTGAGAGAAAAAGGTTATGTTTCTAAAAAGTATTGAAGTTCAGGGATTTAAATCCTTCGCAAATAAGATAGTTTTTCAGTTTCACAACGGTATCACGGGTATTGTAGGCCCCAACGGATCCGGAAAGAGTAATGTTGCCGATGCGGTCAGATGGGTTCTTGGTGAACAGAGTGTTAAACAGCTCCGCGGAGACAGCATGCAGGATGTTATCTTCTCCGGTACCGAGACTCGTAAGCCTCTTAGCTATGCTTATGTTTGCATTACCTTTGATAATTCGGACCACGCTCTTGCAACTGAATTTGAAGAGGTTACCATTGCCAGAAGACTTTACAGGTCCGGTGAGAGTGAGTATCTGCTTAACGGTACCACATGCAGACTTAAGGATGTGAATGAACTTTTCTATGATACCGGTATCGGTAAGGAAGGTTATTCCATTATAGGACAGGGTCAGATCGATAAGATCCTTTCCGGTAAACCCGAGGAGAGACGTGAACTTTTCGATGAAGCCGCAGGTATCGTTAAGTTCAAGAGACGTAAGACCACTGCTATCAAAAAGCTTGAGAACGAGCAGAATAACCTTGTCAGAGTAAATGATATCTTATCCGAGCTGGAGCGCCAGGTCGGACCTTTGGAGCGTCAAAGTGAGAAAGCAAAGCAGTATCTTTCATACAAGGAAAACCTTAAGACCCTGGATGTAAATACATTTTTGCTAGAGCATGAAAGACTCAACAAGAATCTTGAGGATGTTGTTGAAAAGCTTGCCAATGCCAACAGCGAACTCAGTGAAGTAAAGGTTAAGTATGATGGTGTACGTGAAGAGTACGACCGCATGCAGCAGGAGATTTCAAATCTTGATAAAGAGATTGAAAAAGCCAGAAGCGAACTTTCAAATACTGATCTTACCAGAAGTAAACTTGAGGGTCAGATCGAACTTTTAAAGGAAAAGATCCGTTCATCCGGAGACAGTGATGCTTATTATCTTGAAAGAAAGAAATCCATCACTGAAGAGATAGATGCCAAAAAGGCCGAGAAGGAAGCTCTTCTTAACGATAATATTGACTCCGATGCACAGGCAAAGGAGATAGAAAAGACTGCGGCAGAATTGGCTGCAGCACTTGAGAAGGTTCAGTCCGAGATTGAAGATATAAACAAAAAGGTTGAAAACGGAAAGAATATCATCATCAATGAGCTGAATTCCCGCGGTACCATCAAATCAAAGATGAGCCGTTTTGACTCTATGAACGAGCAGATAAATGTTCGTAAGGCGGAACTCAATTCCAGACTTCTTCGCGTAAAATCCGATGAAGAGGAAAGAAAAGAATCCATTCAGTCCATGGAAAATGAGTTTGAGGAAGCTTGTAAGGAAATCAAACTCTTAGGTCAGACTCAGCAGCAAGTAGAAGAAGAAATCGAGTCTCTTCGTTCAAAGATAAATAAGACGGATGATGAGTTAAGACAGAATCAGAATACTTATCATCAGGAAAAGACAAAGCTTCAGACTTTGCTTGATATCGCTGAGAGGTACGAAGGATACGGCGGAAGTGTCAAGAAGGTGATGGAGCAGAAGGACCGTATAAAGGGTATTGTGGGCGTTGTTGCCGATATCATCAAGGTTGACAAAAAGTATGAGACCGCGATCGAGACAGCCCTTGGCGGAAATATCCAGAACGTAGTTACCAAAGATGAGAATACAGCTAAAAAGCTTATCGAATTCCTGAAGGAAGGAAAGCTTGGAAGAGCAACCTTCCTGCCCATGGATGCTGTGACCAACCCTCAGAAGATTAAGGCCATAGAGGTACTTGATGAGAAGGGTGTTCTTGGTCTTGCTCATACATTGGTTGATACTGCACCGGAATATGCGAATATTGCAGAAAGCCTGCTGGGTAGATTTGTGGTTGTTGATACTGTGGACAACGCCACAAAGATAGCCAGAAAGTACAATTATACCATCAGAATGGTAACTCTTGAGGGTGAACTCCTTGCCCCTGGCGGAGCCATAAGCGGTGGTGCTTTCAGAAATAATACCAATTTCCTCGGCAAGAGACGTGAGATCGCAGATCTTGAAAAGAATGTTGCAAAACTTGAAAAAGAGATCGAGGAAGGGGATAAGCTTGTCAATGAATTAAGAGATAAGCGTACCGAAAAGAGAAATGAACTGGAACAGTTAAAGAATAAGATCCAGGATGTTACTATTAAACAGAACACTGCCAGGATTAATCTTTCTTCCGCAAGAGCTCGTATGGAAGAAGAATCAGAGAATGTTCTTTCTCTTTCACAGGAACAACAGGTTATTGAGAACCAGTTGATCGAGATCAAGGAAGGCCGTGAGCAGGCCAAAGATGAGCTGGCTGCCAGTGAAGAGCTGGAGGCTAAGACTCAGGAAGAGATCAATAAGCTGTCAAAGATCCTTGAAGAAAAGCATAAAGAAGAATCAGAGGCATCTGCCAAAGTTAATGCCTGGGAAGTTGAAGTTCAGAAGATCCGTCAGGCCCAGAACTTTAAGCAGACCAATCTGGACAGAATCGATTCCGAACTGGCAAGAGCGGACGAAGAACTATCTGCGGTTGTTTCTGCGCTTGAATCAAATGCCAAGATGGTAGAGGAAAACAAGAAGAGTATCGAAGAGATCGAAGCAACTATCGAGAAATCATATTCTGTTGCCGAAGAGCGCCAGACATCGATGCAGTCCAATATGAAGAAGAAATCGGAGCTTTCCGCTAAACAGAGAACATTCTTCGAAGACAGAGAAGCTTTGAATGAGCAGATGAGCTCCCTTGATAAGGAAGTGTTCAGACTCAACTCCATGAAGGAAAGAAATGAGGAATCCATAGACAGTCACATCAATTACATGTGGCAGGAATATGAGATCACTCTTTCCGCAGCGGCTGAGATACGAGACGAATCCATGACTGATCTTACGGTCATGAAGAGAGATATCGCAGAGATCAAGGATAAGATAAAGCGTCTCGGTGACGTAAATGTTAATGCTATAGAAGAGTACAAAGAAGTATCGGATAGATACAATACCATGAAGACTCAGCAGACCGACCTGATCGAAGCTGCCGAGACTTTAAAGGGTATCATCACCGAACTGGATGAAGCTATGCGTAAGCAGTTCGCCGAGAGATTCTCCGAAATCAGTAATGAATATGACAGAGTATTTAAGGAACTCTTCGGAGGCGGTAAAGGTACTCTTGAACTTATGGACGGTGAAGATATCCTTGAGTCGGGAATCAAGATCATCGCTCAGCCCCCGGGAAAGAAACTGCAGAACATGATGCAGCTTTCCGGTGGTGAGAAGGCACTTTCTGCAATTGCTCTTATGTTTGCGATACAGAATCTTAAGCCTTCACCTTTCTGCTTGCTTGATGAGATCGAAGCGGCACTTGACGATTCAAACGTTGGTCGCTTTGCTAAATATCTCCATAAGCTTACAAAGCATACTCAGTTCATTGTCATCACACACAGACGTGGAACTATGGAGAATGTGGACCGTCTGTACGGTATAACAATGCAGGAGAAGGGTGTATCAAAACTTGTATCCGTAAATCTGATCGAAAAAGATCTTGATGCGTAGTTTATTGCTTAATATGAGGGTTTATTATGTGGCCTTTCGGAAAGAAAAAAACTGAAGAGACGGATGATGCTATTCAGGAAAACGTTGTAGAAGAAAGCTCTACGGTGGCTGATGATGAAAAACTTGGTTTTTTTGCAAGACTTAAGAACGGACTTACAAAGACCAGGGACAGTTTTGCAAAGAGCCTTGGCAATATGTTTACCGCTTCCGAGATCGATGATGATTTCTACGAGGAACTGGAAGAGATCCTTATCATGGCTGATATCGGTGTCAGCGCTACAGAGAACATTATTGAGAATCTGAAGAAGCGTGTTAAATCCGAGCATCTAAAAAAGACCGAGGAATGCCGGGAAATCTTAAAAGAAAGCATCAAAGAACAGATGGCTGTTCAGGATGCCGAATACAAATTTGAAACCGAAACATCAATAGTGATGGTGATCGGTGTTAACGGAGTTGGAAAGACCACCACGGTTGGCAAGCTCGCTTCCAAATTCAAGGCCCAGGGCAGAAAGACTCTTATTGCTGCAGCGGATACATTCCGCGCCGCAGCAGGAGAACAACTTGAGATTTGGGCAAAGCGTGCGGATGTTCCTATTGTTGGATCCGTAAACGGAGCAGATCCCGCCAGCGTAGTATTTGATGCTGTCTCTGCAAGTAAAGCAAGAGGCGTGGATGTTCTTTTGATCGATACAGCTGGTCGTCTACACAACAAGAAGAATCTCATGGAAGAGCTTCGCAAGATGGATAAGATCATTTCCAGAGAGTATCCCGATGCTCACAGAGAGAACCTGATCGTCCTTGACGGAACCACGGGTCAGAATGCACTTGCTCAGGCAAAGGAATTCTCGGAGGTTGCACCTTTGACAGGTATTGTTCTTACGAAGATGGATGGAACCGCAAAGGGTGGTATTGCTGTTGCTATTCAAGCGGAGCTGGATATTCCGGTTAAATATATCGGAGTGGGTGAAGGTATTGATGATCTGCAGAAATTTGATCCTGATGCATTCGTGGAAGCTATATTTGCTTAGTATTACATATTCTTAGGGAAGGTATGCTCTCACAGCGCGCATACCGGTATAAGTTTTATAATGTATAATTAGAGGTGACAGACTT
>JAEEGL014453244.1_pt1 | contig 18158 bp, 18 predicted proteins | sample 9134231 | NCBI WGS metagenome assembly JAEEGL01 (sample SAMN16246548, study PRJNA631951) | gut metagenome | biome: gut microbiome; feature: rumen; material: fiber-attached | host: Bos | place: Iran: Karaj | collected 2018-10 | reverse complement strand
CTCTCGAGGCTTTGTTATTATAACACAATTTTCTGAAAAGTAAAGAAAAATATTGCATCGAATAAAAAAATGGTGTATTATATCTGTCGTGGCTTTTGACAAGGCTGCACTAGTCGGGGAGCTAGCGGTGTCCTGTAACCTGCAATCCGCTACAGCAGGGATGAATTCCCAACCGAGGGCTGTTCTTGTGTCGTCTGACCCCGGTAAGCAGCGTTGAAGATCCGGTCCTGCGCAACGGAAACCCGTGAACCATGTCAGGCGGGGAACCGAGCAGCATTAAGCGGTGCTTTTCGTGTGCCGCGGGGGTGCCGGATCCGAGCCGGCTGCCGGCGTAACGGATATAAGGGGAGATCCAGAGGCGGGTGTGCAGTCTTGTCAAGAGCCACAGTTTTTTTCCGGGGAGGCGAAGATGCGTGTATCAGGCTCTTTATCGCAAGTGGAGACCGAAGATATTTGACGATGTGATCGGTCAGGAACATATTACAGAGACACTGAAAACACAGGTTCGCACCGGTCACCTTTCCCATGCATATATCTTTATCGGAACCCGCGGAACTGGAAAAACGACATGTGCCAGGATTCTTGCCAAGGCCGTCAACTGTGAAAATCCCGTAAACGGTAATCCGTGCAACAAATGCAGATATTGCACGGGCATTGACGACGGCAGCATATTGGACATCGTGGAACTTGACGCGGCATCCAATACCGGAGTTGACAATGTCAGAGATCTCAGGGAAGAAGCTATATTTTCACCGGCAGCCGCAAAGAAACGTGTCTATATCATAGATGAAGTACATATGCTCTCCCTCGCAGCGTTTAATGCACTTCTGAAAATCATCGAGGAACCGCCTCCGCACCTTATGTTTATTCTGGCGACAACGGAGCTTCAGAAAGTACCGGCCACCATTCTGTCCCGATGTCAGAGGCACAGCTTCAGACGCATTCCTGCCGAGCGCCTTTCTGAGTATCTACAGGTAATCGCAAGTCGTGAAAACCTGATTTTGGATCATGAAGCGGCGCAGCAGATTGGAAGACTGGCGGAAGGCGGCGTCCGGGATGCGTTGAGTATTCTGGATCAATGTTCCGGGAGGGGCAGAATAACGGTTGAAACGGTTTTTGAAACCATGGGCCTTGCCGGAAACAGAAACCTTGTTCTGCTTCTTGACCGAGTATTGCAGCATGACAGCGAAGAAGCCCTCCGGCTGTTTCAGAAAATCTGGCTTGACGGAAAAGAACCCTCAGCCTTCCTTGGCGAGATGAATGGTCTGATCCGGGATATTATGATTGTAAAAGCGGCACCAAGCGGAGCCGAAGAGCTGATATCAGGTAACTACGAGCGCGACGTACTGAACAGTTTCGCAGCAAGAATGACAAAGGAAGAGATCCTGTTCTCTGCGGATACGATCCAAAATGCACTCTCGCGAATGCGGCAGACAAGAAGCCCGCGAATTGCTGCAGAACTCTGTCTGGTTTCTCTTTGCGATGATCGAACAGCAGAGACAGTACTCTCACTCCGAGCGCGGATAGCCCGACTGGAGCAGGCTGTACAAAGCGGTGTAGATATAAAACGTATACATATAGAACTTCCGGCAGAGCCCAACCCAACGGCGGAAAAGTCGGAGTTGTCTGCTCCGCAGCCTCTTCAGGACAAGGATGAGAAGATTAATATGGAGGATAGCAGAAACGAAAACCTCCATCCTTCAGATTCAATTCATCAGGAGGAAGATCCGAAGAACATAGCTGAAGCAGATACAGAACAGATAAAGAAGGTTTTGGAAAAGGCAAAGCAAAGATTGCCGATGGATGTAAGAATTTCAGTCGATGATCCGGCAAGAGTGCGGTTCAGTCTGAACGATAATGAAGTCCTGATTGAAGTATTCCAGAGTTTTCTGATGGAGAGACTGAAAAAACCTGAGACCAGGGATGTTTTTGCGAATGCGGCAAGGGAGGTCCTTGGCCGTGCAGTCAGCGTGAGAATTACGGAACTGCAGCAGGGACAGCGCATGATGCGTGATATCAATGAGTTGAGGCAATTTAAGGAAGTAAAATTCATTTCATAGCAGGAGGAATAATCAATGGCAAAAGGCGGTTTTCGCGGGGGAATGCCCGGCAACCAGATGAACATGATGAAACAGGCTCAGAAGATGCAGCAGGAATTCATGAAGATGCAGCAGGAACTGGAGTCTACGCCGTTTGAGTTCACAGCAGGAGGCGGTGCGGTAAAGGCAGTTATTGTCGGCACAAGGGAGTTTAAGGAAATCGTAATTGATCCGGAAGCGGTAGACCCGGACGATGTTGAAATGCTCCAGGACCTGGTCCTGACAGCGGTCAACGGCGCCTTGAAAATGGCAGATGACAAGACCAGCGAGTCTATGGCAAAGCTTCAGGGAGGCTTCGGAGGATTTCCCGGAATGTTTTGATTCTGTATTACCACCTACAGAATAATAAATGCCCGGCTGAAAGCCGGGCATTTATTATTAAAAAAAACCTGTCCATCTTTTCAATGGACAGGTTTTTTGGAGGCGCCACCCGGATTTGAACCGGGGAATCGCGGATTTGCAGTCCGCTGCCTTACCACTTGGCTATGGCGCCGAATTATTCTTACAGGAAACCTGCAAGAATAATTGGAGCGGGCAACGAGGCTCGAACTCGCTACCTCCACCTTGGCAAGGTGGCGCTCTACCGGATGAGCTATGCCCGCATACCCCTTTCGGGGTGGTGCCTCCGGTCGGAGTTGAACCAACGACACGCGGATTTTCAGTCCGCTGCTCTACCTACTGAGCTACAGAGGCATATGAAATTGGTGGGAACAACTGGACTCGAACCAGTGACCCCCTGCTTGTAAGGCAGGTGCTCTAACCAGCTGAGCTATGCTCCCGCACGACAGCTTTTGTATAATACCCGATTCGCTGACATTTGTCAACTGTTTTTTTAAAAAGAAACATTATTGACCAGAGAGTGTATTAATGATAAAATATATCAGTTTTACACTAAGCATAAGGAGACCGGTATGGCGGCAATCGTACAATTTGAGCATGTGAGCTTTCGCTATCCGGAAAGCAAAACGGACAGTCTGCGGGATATTTGCCTCAATATTGAGGAGGGTACGTTCGTATCTGTTCTGGGCCATAACGGATCAGGGAAGTCTACCCTGGCGAAACATCTGAACGGTATTCTTCTTCCGACAGATGGTCACGTTCATATCAACGGCATAGATACAGCTGACGAGAACAGAATTCTTGATATAAGGCGAACTGTGGGTGTTGTGTTTCAAAACCCAGATAACCAGATTGTTTCCAATGTTGTGGAAGAAGACGTCGCATTTGCACCTGAGAACCTCGGTATACCGTCGGAGGAAATCCGAGTCCGTGTAGATGAGGCATTGAAACAGGTCGGTATGTACGAGTTTCGTCTGCATGCGCCGCATCTTCTTTCCGGTGGACAAAAGCAACGGGTTGCAATTGCAGGTGTGCTTGCCATGCAGCCAAAAATAATTGTCCTGGATGAGCCTACCGCTATGTTGGATCCCCAGGGACGCAGGGAAGTGATTTCCACTGTACAGCGACTCTGCCGTGAGAAGGGCATGACGGTAATCATGATTACGCATCATATGGATGAATGTATTGAATCAGACCGACTGATCGTAATGTCGAACGGTTGTGTTACAGATGACGGAACTCCTGCGGAAGTCTTCTCTCACGTTGATGAATTAAGACGGGAAGGTCTGGATGTGCCGGAAACGGTTCGGCTAATCAGCGAGTTGGACGGGGAAGGGCTCAAGCTGACGTCAAGAACGCTGAGTATTGAAAACTGTGCTGAACAGATTGCAGAGGCACTGAAGCGGGAGAGAATGAAATGGCGTTCATAACAGTTGAAAACCTCGGCCATACGTACAGCTCCGGTACGCCGTTTGAAAAAAAGGCTATCTGCGGAATTAACGCTGAGATCAAAGCAGGCGAGTGCATCAGTGTGCTGGGGCATACCGGATCCGGCAAGTCAACTTTTGTTCAGCATTTGAACGCATTACTCCAGCCAAGCGAGGGACGCGTACTGCTTGACGGAGAAGACATTAACAGAAACAAATATACCAGGCGTGATGTGAAACACCGGGTTGGTCTTGTGTTTCAGTATCCGGAATACCAGCTCTTTGAAGAGACGGTGTTTGAAGATATTTCCTTCGGACCAAGAAACATGAAGCTCGGAAATCTTGAAATTGAAGAACGAGTCTGGGAAGCAGCGTCGTTCTGTGGGATTGGAGAGGGGCTTATGCAGCGTTCTCCTCTTGAACTCTCCGGAGGACAAAAAAGGAGAATTGCAATAGCGGGCGTCATAGCCATGAGGCCGGAAGTTCTGATTCTGGATGAGCCGACTGCAGGTCTTGACCCGGCAGGGAGCAAGCAGATTATGGAGAACATCGAGAGTTACCGGAAAAGCAGCGGTGCCACCGTGATGATCGTAACGCACAGCATGGATGACGCAGCACGTTACAGCAAGAGGCTTATGGTGTTTGATCACGGCAGGCTGTGCATGGATGGAAGCCCGGAAGAGGTGTTCTCAAAAGAAGACGCACTCAGATCCATAGGACTGGATATTCCTGCGGCAATGGAATTGGCAGCAGCTATCCGAGAAAGAGGGATCCCACTGGAAGGGACTATTTTCACTCATGAGCAGCTTATCGGTGCCATTCGAAGAAGTCGGGGGGGATCGATGTGCTGAAAGATATTACGCTTGGACAGTATTTCCCAGGAGATACAATAATACATCGTCTTGATCCAAGAACAAAACTGATTCTTCTGTTGTTCTATATTATCGCACTTTTCCAGTCAAAAGGATGGCCATCGTATCTTATTCTCATCCTGGCGACACTGGTATGCATGTCTGTTTCACACATCAGAGTGATCAATATTTTCAAAGGCCTGAAACCGATGCTGTTTATCATTATACTGACAGGCCTTCTGAATATATTCTACACAAAGGGTACCCCGATCAGAGAAGGCTGGATCATTACCTGGGAGGGAATTGATCACGCAGCGAAAATGATCCTGCGTATCACGCTTCTTATCACGGGGACATTTCTGCTTACCTATACGACAAGCCCAATGGCACTGACAGACGGGCTTGAGTCGCTGATGCGGCCGCTGAAAAAACTTCGCGTTCCGGTGCATGAGATTACTCTGATTATGAGCATGGCACTGAGATTTATCCCGACTCTGATAGAGGAAACAGATAAAATTATGTCTGCGCAGAGAGCCAGAGGCGCAGATTTTGAAACAGGAAATCTGATACAAAGGGCAAAGGCGCTGCTGCCGATCCTCGTACCCCTGTTTGTGTCATCTTTCAGAAGGGCGGATGAGCTTGCAATTGCAATGGAAAGCCGCTGCTACCACGGCGGAGAGGGAAGAACCAGAATGAAACAGCTTCGCTTCTTGGCACAGGACATCGCTGCTCTGATTGCCGGGGTCTTCTTTCTTGCCGGGTTAATTGTTCTCAAAAAGCTTGGTTTGTGACGGTCATACGGAGATAATCGTATGAGTGAGAGAAATATTATTCTTCATCTGAGTTATGACGGCAGCGCTTATCATGGATGGCAGACCCAGAAGCAGGACCGAACAGTTCAGGAAACACTTGAACAGGCACTTTCAAAGGTCTGTGGTCACAAAGTTCGCACTGTTGGATGCGGACGGACTGATGCGGGTGTGCATGCGCTGCACTACTGTGCCAATTTTCATACGGACAGCAGAATCCCTGCAGATCGTATCCCGTTTGCCGTGAATGCACAGCTTCCGAGAGATATTTCCATTTACAGCGCTTCTGACAGCACGATGGAGTTCAATGCCATCGGATCCTGTATAAAAAAAGAATATATCTACCGGATCCTCAATGCTCCGATTCGGGATCCGTTTCAGGAAAAAAGAGTCTGCTTTTATCCGCAGCATTTGGATATGGCGATGATGAGCAAAGCTGCTGCTGCGTTTGAGGGAACACATGATTTCCGTGCAGTACGTTCTGTCGGAACAGAAACGAAAACTACTGTCCGTACGGTGTATCATTGCCGCGCGGAAAAGAGCGGTGATCTGATTACGGTTTCCATATGTGCAAACGGGTTCCTGTACAACATGTGCAGGGCTATGGTCGGTACTATGGTATATGCCTCATACGGAAAGCTCAGCCCGGAGGAGATTCCACTGCTTCTGGAGAAAGGGGATCGGAGACTGACCGGACCGACGATGCCCCCTCAAGGGCTCTATCTGAACCATCTCTGGTATCCGGAGTTTGAAATCGGATGATGTTACAATCATACTGGAAGAGTAGGTGAGCGAATGAAAATCATACTTGATATCATATTGCTTTTGATTGTGGCGATGTGTATCTGGGACGGATATAAGCGAGGCTTGATCGGCGGTATTCTGGGAATTCTTGCGATCATCATTGCGCTTTTGGGTGGAAATTATCTTTCCAGCGGCTATGCCGGGGCAGCGGTACCGGTTTTGAAGCCTTTTGTTGACGGCTATATTGATTCTCAGAATACAAGAGATCATGTGTTGGAAGAGATGGGATACAGCTCCACAGACCTCTCCCTTGAGGATATCCTGCAAAGTGACAGTTCGCTGCGATACGATTATGCTGTAATTTGCATGGAGGGCGCCGGATTTCAGGAACAGCGGGCGGAAGAGCTTGCGGAGACGGCTGTTCAGTATTCCAATCAGAATGATGTGGATATGACGCAGGCTGTGATCGCAGTCCTCTGTGATACGATCTGCTATGTGGCAGGTTTTGCACTTTGCTTTCTTCTGATTCTGATCTTGCTGGTAACTGTCAGCAATATCGGATATATGGCTTTCCGCCTGCCCGACAATCTTCAGCTGCTTGATGAACTGGGCGGAGCTCTGATGGGCTTTGTTAAAGCTTTCCTGTATTGTATACTATTATGTTGGCTGCTGAGCTTCCTTGGCCTCATCATTGGAAAGGAAACTCTGGAAGGAACTCTTCTCGGGCGGTTTTTCCTTACATTCCGTTTCCTGACGAAGGGATTAATCTAATTTTACGGAGACAGTGATTTAAATGCATGCAAGCCTTTGTTCCCGCTGTGGTAAAAATCCAGCGGTGGTATTTATTACAAAAATCGAAGCTGGCCAGACCAAATCGGAAGGACTTTGCCTGAAGTGTGCCCGTGAGCTGCACATCAAACCGATAGATGATATCATGAACCGCATGGGCATTTCTGATGAGGATCTGGATCATCTCAGCGAAGAGATGATGGGCGCCCTGAGCGGTGCAGAGGATCTCCTTGGGATAGAAAGCGGCGATGCTTCCGAAGAGGACGAAGACGGCAAGACTGCAACGTTGCCTATGCTCGGAAAACTCTTTGATGCATTCCGCTCAAACTTCCCCGGTTCTGCTCAGAACCAGAAGAAACCGGCGGATGGTGAAAAAAGAGATGGGCAGGATCATGGAGCAGGCGCTTCAGCGTCTCCTGGCCCAATTGGCCAGCAGCCAAACGGGAGACCTGTGAAGAGAAAATTTCTCGACAACTATTGCATTGATTTGACTGCCAGGGCGCGGGACGGAAAACTCGACACCATGATTGGAAGAGAGGAGGAGCTGGAGCGTGTAATCCAGATTCTAAACCGCCGTCAAAAGAATAATCCATGCCTGATTGGTGAGCCCGGTGTAGGGAAAACGGCTATTGCAGAAGGACTGGCCCAGCGAATAGCGATGGGTAATGTCCCGGATAAACTGTTGGACAAGCAGGTATTTCTTCTGGATCTGACTTCCCTTGTTGCAGGCACACAATTCCGCGGACAGTTCGAAAGCCGAATGAAAGGCCTGATTGAGGAAATTCGAAAACAAGGGAATATTATTCTGGTGATCGACGAGGTTCACACGATTGTAGGTGCCGGAGATGCGGAAGGCAGTATGAACGCTGCCAACATCCTGAAGCCTGCTCTATCGCGCGGCGAGATTCAGGTCATCGGGGCTACTACATTTGCAGAGTATCGTAAGCATATTGAGAAGGATTCAGCTTTGGAGCGCAGGTTCCAGCCGGTCACGGTTAATGAGCCGTCGGTCTCTGACAGTATCCAAATCCTGCGTGGCATAGCACACTACTATGAGGATTATCATGGCGTTGAAATCCCTGACGAAATGTGCGAGAAAGCTGTGGTTTTGAGTGAGCGCTATATTACAGACCGTTTTCTCCCCGACAAAGCAATAGACCTTCTTGATGAGGCCTGCTCAGATGTCAATCTTAAGGATGCGGACATTAACCGCAGAATGATTGTTCAGCGCGAACTTGACAACATCCGTTTTGAGGAAGAGGCGCTTCTTGCTGATGACGCAAGGCGCTTGGACTCTGATAATCCGAATCTGTCGGAAGAACGCTATGCAAGAATTGCCGAACTGAGAAGCATTAAACTGCGCATGGAACAGGAACTGGCCCAGCTTAATGCGAAGGGGAGACCCAGACTGTCAGAGGACAATCTTGCGCGGATCATTGAGCTCTGGACCAAGATTCCAGCGTCTTCAATTAAGGAAAACGAACTGGAACGACTCGCGAAGCTGGATGAACGGCTGAAAGAGCATATCGTAGGACAGGATGAAGCGGTCAAGGCAGTATGTGCTGCAATCCGAAGAGGACGTGTTGGCCTCAAAGTAAAGCGTAAACCGGTCAGTTTTATCTTTGTTGGCGGTTCCGGCGTTGGCAAGACTGAGCTTGTGAAACGCCTGGCAGCAGACATGTTTGACAGCCCGGAAAGCCTGATACGCCTGGACATGTCTGAGTTTATGGAGAAATTTGCCGTTTCCCGGATTATTGGATCTCCGCCAGGATATGTCGGCTATGACGAGGCAGGGCAGCTCACGGAAAAAATACGTCGCAGGCCCTATTCCGTTGTTTTGTTTGACGAGATCGAGAAAGCCCACCCGGATGTAATGAATATCCTCCTGCAGATTCTGGATGATGGCAGGATCACAGATGCACAGGGCAGAAACATCAATTTTGAAAATACGATTATTATCATGACAACAAATGCCGGCAGCAATATGAAGACGGCGAGTGTCGGGTTTGGCGGCACGGTCGGAGATATGGGGCGAGAGAGGGCGTTAAAGGCGCTCAATGATTTTCTGAGACCGGAGTTTCTTAATCGTGTTGATGAGATCGTCTGCTTTAACAGCCTGACGGAGGAGAATTTTTCTGCGATTGCAGATTTAATGCTCTGTGAAGTCAGAGATGTACTGTCGAACAGCAACATCGCTATGAGCTGGGAAGAATCCGTATTGCAATATCTGGTGAAGAAAGGCTATTCAACACTCTATGGCGCACGAAATTTGCGCCGTCTCATTCAGAAAGAAGTAGAGGATGTAATAGCTGCCCGTATGGTTGAAGCGAGAGGGGAGAAGATTTCCACAATCCGGCTTACATCTGAGGGTGAAACGATTTTGTGCGATATCAAATAAAGAAAGCATTGAAAAGCACCGCCTGTGATCTCAAACGGATCACGGGCGGTGCTGCACTATGATGCTTGACACTAAAGAGGGATTTCGACCTGCTCGGCGAGTTCTTTCAGGCGAGTTTCGATTTGGCTTGAGATATCGTGGCTCATTCTTGCGTTCAGAGCGGCCATTTCCTCATTGTCTGCGCTGTTGAGGAGTTTTTCATAATTTGTACGAAGCCGGCTCTTGATTGCCTGCATACGTCGTTCAGAAATATTCCTGCTGTCAGCCCAGCGAAGGCGGGGCAGCAGATGAGGCCTTACACGGTTATCTGCAGACGGGTCTGAGTCGGGCAGCTTTCCTGACTCGCCGGAAAACAGCTGGCCAATTCTGCCTCTTCCAACAGGTGATAGGCCTAGCTGCGGACCCTCAATGCGGGGAAGAGCGTCGCCAAGCGCGATTTTTCTGAGGGTTAGAGGTAAGTTTGCATTCATAAGCTTCTCATCAATGGCTTTCTTCCCCATAGCGTGGCTCAGCAACAATACAAGAAAAGAGAGGATAAATCCGATCAGCATGCCGACAGGCCCTTCGCTGATCAGAACGATTCCGCTTCCACCGCACAACATGGCAATTAGAATTGAAACGATGGATTCCACAAAGACAGCTGTCCAAGTAAGTGTATCGCCGGATAGTATGTCCTTTGCCTCCAGCTTTTCAAGAATATGAAAATCGCTTGCAGTAAAACCTGAGGAAATCTCAAGAGATCGGTCAGGAACATGGTGTTTTCTGCAGATTTCCAATGTGTATGTTTCCAGATCGTCAGATACGAGCAACAGCCACTCAGCAACTGGTTGATAAAGCGATGCCTTGGCGTCTTCGGAATACAGATAGACTTTAATTCGCTCCTGAAGAACCGCTTCCATGTCCTTCAGTCTCTCAATTTTCCCGCTTTGCCAGTCAAGAAGCACCGGTTTAACAGCCTTGTCCAGTAAGGGATCCAAAAGGCTATCCATGGCAGAACGATACAGGCTGTTCAGCTTTCCTGAGACAAGGATTTCAACAGTGTTTGACGAGATAAGCTGCTCAACATCCTGCCGAAAAAGAACCAGTTCATGATCAATCCTTCCGCACCACGCAAGCCCTCTTGCAACGCTGAATTCAGGTTCGCGGTCGCAATAGACGACGGCCTTCGGAAATACTTCTTCGCACCAGGCGCGGATTTCGTCCATCCGTGAGACGCCGCCGGTAAGGAAAACCAACTCGGGTTGTAGTTCCCCGATGCTGGCTCGAACCTCGCGAAGTCCGGCACAGAAGACAGAATGGAAGGACTTCCCGCAGAGCTGCTCACAGGGACGATCTATGAGAAGCTCTGACATGGCAGCATTCATAACAAGATCCAGGATCAAAGGTTCATCATAAGTGATCAGAAGAGATTCACTGCATTCAGCAGTTGCACGCTCTTCTGCAGGAAGAGAATAGAACTGCTCCTTCAGGTGTCTGGCATGCAGTTCGCAGTCGACGCGCCAGCTTTCACTCTCATCCAGAACTTTACGGAGTGCTGCGGCACGTGGAGAAGAAGCAACACATGCATTAAGAAGGATTTCGTCCATAATTCCGCCGCCGAGCGCGACTTCTCCTCCTGTACGGATCTCTGCCTCTTTTCCCTTGTTGATATAAGCAAAGTCTGTAGTGGAAGAGCCGATGTCCACGACGAGGACGGATTTTGCACGCAGATCAACATATTCACGAACGGAGTTGGACTGAATGGCACCAACCATCACGGCACGTGATTCGGAAACTACATGCGGGTTTGGAAAACCGATTGTCTCAAAAATGCGCTCGTATCTGCCGCGGGCATCAGGATCCCATCCAGCAGGACATCCGACATATACGCAATTACCCGTTTCCCCCCCAACCAAAGCTCCGCTGCTGCGAAGAGATTCAAACACACGCGCGGAAAAATCACGGATCAGAGCAGCACTGTCAGAGTTCGTTTCCAGAAAACGACGCTTGAAGCGGGCGGCGCTGCGTACTGCTGCTGCTGCGGAGCGGGCTGCGTTTTCTCCGATCCGAACCTCACCATTCCGCATTACTGCCCATACTGTAATCGTAACTTTTTTTCCATCGACTTCAATAATCTCGGGATAGTTTCTGCCTTCACCATCAATACGTGCAAGTGTACTCTCCCCGTCACCGAGGTCAAAACCCCAATACAGCATTGTGTTCACTTCCTTCTGTTTGCATGAAAAGGACTGATGTCTATATTTGTTCTGTAGCTTTTCCCGGAGCCAGGAGTCTCTCGCCGGAACAAAGTGCTGGACGCAGCGTGGAAGGATCCTTTTTTGTCGGCAGAATATCAAACATCTCTGCGTTCTCTTGCGTATATTCCAATATTTCGATTCCATTTTGATGCAGATATTGAGGAACCTTTTTCAACTGTCTCAGAGCGTATTCGCCGTTATCGGAATAAAGAGCCTCAAGAAGATCTCCGAACAGTTTGAGATCCTCCGGTGCAGTAAGCCTTGAGTCTTTTTCTGCAGCGGCAGCATACTGCTCCTTTTCACGGATTTTCTCCTGCGTCAGGAATTCGTCGATTTTGCGGTCCATGGTATCCGTGGTTTTCTTTAACGTTTTCCAAATCAGATCAGGATCAAGATCTGTATGTACCCGGACTTCCCGCTCACCATACCAGAGCCGTCCGGCAATATAGGCAGACAGGACAGCGGCAGCCATCAGGGCGCAACCAGCAGCAAATACTCTTTCAAAGAGCAATACTGCAGTGAGAGCGCAGATTACGGTAAAGAGAAGAAAGAAGATGCCTCCGGTTCTAATCCGGCGTTTTTCGATCTCTTTTCTGGCGTTTGCAGCCATCAGCAGATCCAGCATTTCACGTACACTGGCAGTTAAACTGTCGGCAAGAGCCTGACGGCTGGGGTCGTCGGAGTGAGCGGCGTTATAGCGCAGCAGAATATGGCTGATAGTCTCATCAAGCCGGACAACACTTTGCCTGCGGTTTTTATCTACTATGGCATCTGCTTTGAGTTCGTTGCGGATTCTCTCCTCGTCGGCGTTCAAAAGACTGCAGATACTGACTGAGCTCATGATTTGCATCACCTCACCTGTTTCTTTTCTTTTATATAATTATTTTACTACATTTTCAAGCGTGCATCAATAGCTGAATTGAAAGGGAGAAATAAGAAAATGTGCTGGTATTTTGGTACATCATATGCTAATATTGCACTACTCTTAAAAGAGAGGGCAGTGGAATGTGGTTAAAAAAACTATTTGATACCGCGAAGGAATTTGGCAGCGGATTTTCGGAGAGAAAGATCGCTATGTATGCCGCATCAAGTACTTATAACATTTTCATGGCAACCGCACCGGTTATCATGCTTATGGTGAGCCTGATCCAATTCCTGCCAATCAATGAGAACTATATTTTGGAACGCTTGGCTGAGTGGATGCCAGAACAGGTTATGTCTGTTGTACAGAGAATTATCATTGGAATTTACAGCGGAGGCAAAACTGCATTTACGGTATCAGTAATCCTTACGGTTTTTTCTGCAAGTGCAGCCATGAGAGCCATTATGAAAGGAATTGACTCCGCCTATAACTCAAATATCAAGCAGAATCTCATCATCTTCTATGCCCGTTCCATACTGTACATGGTTGTTTTTGTTGCGGTTCTTTTACTCAGTTTTGTCATTATGGCATACGGGGCGAGCATTATGAAACTGATATCAAATCTGCTTCCACAGATGAAAGGATTGAATGCCTTATTTGCCATTCTGCGTTATACCAGGTATCTTTTGGTTATGATCATTCTCTATGTTGTATTCCTGCTGATGTATCGGTTTATTCCAATGAAAAAAGTAAAGCTCCATGATCAGCATGCAGGAGCTGTATTTTGCGCCTCTGCCTGGGTATTGTTTTCGTTTGCCTTCTCTTTTTATATCTCTCACTCCAACAAGTTCGGTGCATATGGCTATATCGGGACGATTATGGTTGCAATGTTATGGTTGTACTATTGTATTCTTTTTTTGATGCTCGGAGGCTGGATGAACAGTTTCATCAAAATGAAAAAAGAAACAAAACTGGTAAAACAGGAAACATTTAAAAAATGAAAAATCCCGCGGGTTCTTCTTTGAACGGAACCTGCGGGATTTTTCAATTTAAGTTTAAGTCGGTGATTCTTCAGTACCAGGCGAAACAGGCAATTCTGCTTCAGGATCAGAGTGAATATCGTGTTCCTCCGAGGGAAAAGGGGTCGGTTCTGGTTCAGGGTTAGAGGAAACCTGCGGTTCTACTTCCTCCCGGAAACTGTATGCAGGCTGTACTTCTTCTGAAGCGGGCACAGGATCCGGCTCCACCGGTGCTGCAAACACTGGTGCCGGTATATAAGGCGCCGGTTGCTTCAACTCTGCTTTGGCGGCCTGCTCATGACGATCAAGAATAGCCTGGCTGCGCTCCTCCAGCCCAAAAAGCATTTCAAGCTTCTGAAAGTATTCGAAGCCGCCTCTTTGCGCAAAGGAGGAAGCAAGGGCCAACGCAAGAGAGCACAGAATGGAACAATCCAGATAAACGGGCGGGATCGCAGGAAGCCACTGAGGATAGAAGAACAGCAGCACAAGAGAACCGACAAACAGAATGGCGGAGAGAAGCAAAAGTATGATTCGCAGGATACTGTTCCCCCTGCCGCGGCCCATACGTTTTGCGTTGTTCCTTTTTTCCCAGACAAGCTCCCGGACGACACGTTCATCACTGTCGGCAATGCCCCTTAAACTGCGGTCAAAATCCCGCTCACTTTCATATTTTGCTTTGCTCAGATCCTTCCCGTTCGAATCTACCAGAAGACCCAGCTCGGAGAAACGGTCATAAATCGGATTGATAATAGAAGCGGAGAGAACGGACATCCCGCGCCGGTCATCGGCACTCTTCTTAAACAGATCTGAGAGTGCAAGGAGAGCACTGGAAACACTGACGATGGCCATGATTTTCAGCCACAGTTCGCTGTCAAGAAAGATGCGGAGGATCATGCCTGCAAGGACAAGAATAAGGCAAGCGATGATTAAGAAATTGTTAAAACCCCGGTGATTGTTTTTCATTGTGCTTACCTCCTGATAAGTTTCATGGAAGCATTCTATAGTTTATTATAGAATATCATAAGAAACGCCGGTCTGCAATGGGAAAATGAAAAACAGGACAGAATAAACACAAGCCTCCAGCCTGTCGGCCGGGGGCTTGTGAAAAACAAAATCAGTCAGTTACGTAGGGCAGAAGTGCAACCTGTCTTGCACGCTTGATTGCCTCGGTAAGCTGGCGCTGATGCATGGCGCAGGTACCGGTGGTACGGCGGGGAAGAATCTTGCTGCGCTCAGAAAGAAAACGGCGAAGTTTCGCTGTGTCCTTATAATCGATGAACGTGGCCTTGTCCGCACAGAACTGGCAAACCTTTCTGCGGCGGCGGGTCTTAGGATTGGCATTTTTATCGAAAGCCACTGGATGGATCCTCCTTTACAAAGTAATCAGTAATCAGTTTAGAAGGGCAGGTCGCCGTCATCTTCGAGATCTTCGAAAGGACTGGCGCTGCTCTGCGGAGCGGAAACGCTCTGCCTGCCGGAATCAAATCCGCTGTTAAAGCTGCCTGAGCCGGAGGAAGCACCTTGACCGTAGCTTCCGTATTGGCCATAGCCGCTGTTATCGCTGTCGCGTTTGCTCTCGCCGAAATAAACGTTGTCGGCAACAATCTCTGCACTCGTACGTTTGTTGCCTTCACGATCTGTCCAGTCGCGCATTTGCAGCCGACCGGAGACAACGATCATTTTGCCCTTGGTGAAATTCCGGCTGACAAATTCGCCGGTTTGACGCCAGGCAACAACATCAATAAAGTCGGTTTGTCTTTCAGCGCCGTCGCGACCGCCGAAATCACGGTCGCAAGCAACACGAAACGACGCGACGCTGACACCACTCTGCGTGGTGCGCAGCTCGGGATCCTTAACAAGACGACCCATAATCACAATGTGATTTAACATGAAGGGTCCTCCTTATTCCGCACGCAGGGTAATCAGACGGCGAAGAATACCATCCGTGATTCCGAGAATACGGTCGAGCTCAGCGGGGAAATCCGGGCCGCTTGTGAACTTCATAAGCACATAGTATCCCTCGGATATGTAGTTGATCTCATAAGCGAGCTTACGCTTGCCCATTTCCTCCAACTCATCCAGAGTACCATTTGCTTCCACAAGTGCTTTGAACTTCTCAACTACCGCCGCAGTCTCTTCTTCAGACAGCTTCGGGCTGATGACGTACATTACTTCGTACTTTTCGCTTGCTTTTGCCATGGTTGCACCTCCTTATGGTCTGTTGGCCCCCGCACATTACGGGAGCAAGGATTAAAGCCTGAAAACACAGGCCATATTATTATAGCGATATTTCTGCGAATGTCAAGTATAAAATTCAGAAAAACCGCCTTGCACTGATGAAAAAAACATGCTATCATGATCCTTGAAATTGGAGGAACAGGGGGCCCGATCATGCGGATTATGGCAATTGATTACGGAGATGCCCGAACGGGTCTCGCAGTGTCCGATCCATATGGCATCCTCTGCGGAGAAGCATGGACAGTTGAGGACTGGAATGCAGATCGCCTTGCAGAGTCTATCGTTTTGGAAGCAGCTGCGCGTGATGTCAAAACTCTTGTACTCGGATTGCCGAAGAACATGGACGGGAGCGAAGGCCCGAGAGCGGAAAAGTGCAGGGCATTTAGAGAGCTGCTTTTGCAGAAGGGGGCAGAAAAAGTCGTTCTGTGGGATGAACGACGAAGCAGCATTGAAGCTCATCAGATCCTTCAGGCCAATGGCAAGCGCGAGAAAAAGCACAGGAAAACAGTTGACGCAGTAGCTGCCAGTCTCATCCTGGAATCTTATCTTGGTTCAATCAAGCAAGGTATTATTAATAATTAAGGAGGTATCATTATGGAAAACATGAGCATTGGTACAATGGCATTGCCTACAGTAGGAAAAGCGGTCCTGTCATTTGTAATCTGCCTGATTGCCCTGAACCTGGTTATGAAGGTAGTAGATAAGCTTCTGGGCAAAGCAACAAAGATTGACGGCACGCTGAAAGGCTTTATCCGTTCTGCGGTACGGATTCTACTCTGGATCCTGCTTGTGATTATCGTTGCGGGAGCACTCGGTATACCGACTACCTCTCTGGTAGCACTCATCAGCATCGCCGGCCTGGCACTTTCCCTCTCTGTTCAGAATATTTTGTCGAACCTTTTTTCAGGCCTGACTTTGCTGATTACGAAGCCCTTTAAAGCAGGGGACTATGTTGAAGTAGCCGGAAAAGCAGGCGTCATCAAGACAGTTAGCCTTTTCTACACACAAATGAATACGCTGGATAACGTTGCCATCAGCATTCCAAACGGGGATATTACCGGTTCTACTGTTAACAATTACAGCAAGGAGCCGCTCCGCCGTGTGGATATGAATTTCTGCGCTTCCTACGACTGCTCTACAGAGGATGTCAAGGCGGCAATCATGGAGGCAATTTCCCGCGACGACAAGATCCTAAAAGATCCGGCGCCATTTGTCCGCCTGAATGAATACAAGGACAGTGTTGTAGACTATGTTGTACGAGTCTGGTGTAAGGGTGCAGATTATTGGGATGTACATTTTAATCTGAATGAAAATGTCCGTGAGTGCTTCGAAGAAAAGGGCGTCAAGATGAGCTACAGCCATGTGAACGTCCATATTGTCGAGAAGTAAACCCGGGAGAGAGATATGAGCACAAAGTTCCTTGCAGTGCAGGGGGATATTACAAAAAATCACGGAGTGGAAGCAATCGTAAATGCTGCTAATACAAGCCTCCTTGGCGGAGGCGGCGTCGATGGTGCCATCCATCGTGCGGCTGGCCCCAAACTCCTGGAAGAATGTAAAACACTCCATGGTTGCCGAACCGGTGAAGCCAAGATTACAAGAGCATATAATTTGCCGTGCAGCTTCGTTATTCATACACCGGGCCCGCGGTGGAAGGACGGGAAATCCAATGAGCCCGAACTCCTGGCTTCCTGCTATCTGTCCTGCTTACAGCTTGCACAGGAGCGTAGAATTCGGACTATCGCATTTCCGTCAATCTCTACTGGTGTTTATCATTTCCCTTTGGAGCTGGCAGCGGAAATTGCGGTTTCCACTGCAAATTACTTCGTTTCCGAAAACCCCGATGCAATGGATGTCATTAAATGGGTGCTGTTTGATGATAAATCGCTGAGTGCCTATGCAAGTGTAATCAAAGAATTGATTGGATAAATAAGAATTAACAAACAGGGCTTCCATAATAGCGGAAGCCCTGTTTGTTTAATAATAAATGAGAATTATTTAAATGCAGACAGAAGGCTGAGAAGCTGTGTGCCGTTAACAGAGATGTCTGTGTCTGCAGCGGCTGCGGAAGAACCGAGAAGAGAACCAAGCAGTCCTCCGCCGAGACTGTTGGAGGCACCGCCCATAAGTCCGGAAAGCAGACCTGCTGAAGCGGGCTGACTCTGGCCGCCGAACAGTGTAACCAGCTCAGAAAGATCAAGACCATCACTGAGATCAACCCGACCGGCAGCAGCGTGAGACGCAGTGCTGTTTGCTGCGGAAAGACCGCTGAGAATGGCAGGAGCCATACCGGCAAGCGCGGAGGAGACATCTGCATTGCTAATTCCGGCTTGCTGAGCAAGGCTT
>JAEEGL011782141.1_pt1 | contig 18158 bp, 19 predicted proteins | sample 9134231 | NCBI WGS metagenome assembly JAEEGL01 (sample SAMN16246548, study PRJNA631951) | gut metagenome | biome: gut microbiome; feature: rumen; material: fiber-attached | host: Bos | place: Iran: Karaj | collected 2018-10 | reverse complement strand
GCCGTTCCACTTTCCCACTTGGATACTGCTTGTCTCGAAACATTAAGCTTATCTGCTAATTGTTCCTGAGTAACATTGTTTTCCTTTCTTATTTTTTGTAGTTTGTCACAAAATTTCATTTCTCTCACCTCTGACGCAATTATATTATACATAGTGGTTGCATACTACCAACTAGTAGTTGTTTTTTGTATACTTTTAGTTGCATTTACTATTATATTACATCTTTTTAAAGATTACAATCGTCATTATGTGATATAATAATCATGAAAGAGTGATTATATGAATATTCAAAAATATATTAATCCCAAAGCTAAATTTATTGGCAATTATTCCTATACTGATTTAAAAGTAAAAGATCACATAACGATTAATGCTGGTTTGTCATCACAAGAACTTATTAATTTGGAATATTTAAGAAATAATACTGGCATTACCATTAAAGCTAGTTACTTAACTAATGAAGAAGAAATAAAATATTATGAAAACATAAAAAAAATTGTAAGCGCTATAGCTAAATATCGTAAAAATCATGATTTGACAATCGAAGTAAATAATCGTGAGTTGTTAAGGCAAAGTAACCTTCTAAAAAGTATTCCTCAAAATATAACCATAACTATTGCTAATAATGATTATCTTTATAATTTAGACGAATATATGATGGAAGAAGAAAAATTAGAAAAATTGGTTGCTCCGATTCGCAAAGCAAATTTATCACCTCTTGAAAAATATTTAGCCATCTATAATATCGTTAAAAGTTTTAAACCATATAAAGAAAATAATGATGATAAGCGCCAAAGTCGTGATCTTCGTTACATTTTAAAGGATGACAATAATTATATCGTTTGCGTTGGCTTTGCAAAACTATTATTAGAATTATTAAATCGCGTCAACATCCCATGTAAATACGTTCACGTTGATATCGATGATTCATATGAAAAAGAATATGAAGGAACAATCAAAAATATTAATCATGTTGGACACGCCAGAAATATTATCAGAATAGATGATGATAAATATAGCGTACACGGCATTTATCTATCTGATAGTACTTTTGATAGCGCACCTAGTCATAATATCTATCTACATAGTCTACTTACATTTGACCGCTTAAAAGAAGCTAAGAAGTTAGAAAAATTAAATGATCTAGACTTATTATTAGATTTTCATAACCTCGATGAATTTAAAAAGAAAATTAGCTATTTCTTAAAAAAAGAAGATAGTGAATTAAAAAAAGATACTAATACCGATATTGACTTAACAAGAAGAACATATAATATGTTATATGTTAAAATAATGGATATCCTAAAATGTGTAGATAGTAGTTTCTTTATTAAGATGTATCATAAATACAATAAAGATTTATGCGATAATATTAATATTATTGAAAGAAAACAATTAAATGAAATAATGACCCATTTTACAACGGAATATTACCATTTCATTATGCCACTTACTAATAATGAAATTAATATCAATACTATTTTAACCGCTGCTGCCGTTGCTAAAAAGAATGTTAGTAACATTGAAAATGAAGAATTAGCTAAATGGTTAAGAGGCTTAATTGATGATAGTTTTACAGCTCAAAAAGTAATGTTTCCGTATGTCTATGATCCAAATAATGACAAAGAAGCATACTTAGAAACTCGTAAAAGTAAAAAATAAAAGAGGTTATGCCTCTTCTATTAATTTATAGCAATCTCTAACGATCATCACTTCTTCATCCGTTGGAATTACATAAACTGGTATTTTTGATGATTCTGTAGTAATTATTCCCTCTTTTAAATCGTGCCCATAGCCAATATTATCATTGGCTATTTTATTTACATAAATACCCATTGGTGAAGATAATCTATTAATTAAATTTTCTCTAATTACTGTATTATTTTCAAGTACTCCAGCCGTAAATATTATTGCATCAACTTTTGCATTTAATTCAAAATAGTATTCTGCAATATGCTTTATAATTGAATCCATAAATATCTCATATGCTAATTCTGCTTGTTTATTTCCTTCACTAACAAGAGCCATCATATCACGGAAATCATTTTTACCGCATATCCCTTTTAGACCACTATTTTTATTTAATTCATTCATTATTTCATCCAAGGTCATTTTAGTTTCATCAGCTATAAACTTAATTATAGATGGATCGATACGACCACTACGTGTCCCCATTACTAAGCCATCTAATGGTGTAAGCCCCATTGAAGTGTCATATGATTTGCCATCTTTAACGCAAGTAATACTTGCCCCACTACCAACATGACAAATTATCAAATTTACATCCTCTTTGCCTAGTAACTTTTGCATCTTACCGGTAATATACTTATGACTAGTCCCATGGAATCCATACTTTCTCACTTTATATTTCGTATACCATTCATAAGGAATAGCATAAATGTAACTTATTGCTGGCATCGTTTGATGAAATGCCGTATCGAAAACAGCTACCTGTTTAGCTTTAGGAAGTGCTTCCATCATCGCTTTAATGCCATCTATTTCACCAGGATGATGAAGTGGCCCTAAATTAATCATATCGACAATATCATTAAGTACTTTATCATCGATGATTACGGAGTCACTATAGATTTCACCACCATGTAAAACCCGATGGCCAATTCCCTTAATTTCTTCCATTTTCTTAACAATTCCATTATTAATTAATTCATTCATCATAACATCAGCTGCTTCTTTATGATTGTTAAGTTTCTTTGCCCCCTTAATTTTTTCATCATTATAACTAATTGTCCAAAAACTATCATCTAAGCCAATCTTTTCAATATAGCCCTTACAAATCATTTTTTCACTTGGCATCTCATATAATGAAAATTTCAAAGATGAACTACCACAGTTAACAACTAAATATTTTTCTTTCACACTTACACCTCACTACCATAATAGCAAAATACTTCCCAAAAATCTATAATAAATAATAAATTTGACATTACTTTCACGCATGCAAAAGCCGAGATAACTCTCGGCTTAAATTACAAATGGTGACGCGTACGGGATTTGAACCCATGAATGCATGCGTGAAAGGCATGTGTGTTCAACCACTTCACCAACGCGCCACAAAAAAACAAAATGGTGGGCCTGAATGGACTTGAACCATCGACCTCACGCTTATCAGGCGTGCGCTCTAACCACCTGAGCTACAAGCCCATTTTGCATTTGCTAACCAATTATATCATAAGTTTGATAATATCGCAAGTCTTTTTAAAAAAATAATAAATGGTGGGCTGTTAGGGATTCGAACCCTAGACCCACTGATTAAGAGTCAGTTGCTCTACCAACTGAGCTAACAGCCCATTATTATCCCTTTTTTGCAAAGACAATTAAGATTATAGCATATTTCCCCTACTTTTTCAACCAATTTTTTACATTTTCTATACTTTTCTTAATGGATAATATTTCCTAATATTCCATATGAAAACACTAACATAATTATTCCAGCTAAAATTACTCCTAAAATAGCATATAACATTGCTTTTTTCTTTTCCATATTAAGAAGTGCTGCGATTAAACAACCGGTCCAGGCACCTGTACCAGGAAGTGGAATCCCCACAAATAATAAGAGTCCAATATATTCTAATCTCTCAATTTGATCCTTCTTTCCCATGGCTTTTTTCTCTAATTTATTTACAAATCCACTAAATAATTTCGTCTTTTTTAAATAACTAAAAATCGGTGTTATTAACCACAAAATAAATGGTATGGGAATTATATTACCAATAAAACATACAATAAATGCTCTTACTATGTTAAGATTAAGTAATGCTGCCGCAATAAGCCCTCCACGTAGTTCTAGAATAGGCATTAAAGAAATGATAAAAACTATCAATTCACGACCATATTTTAAATTGGTAAGACTACTAAAAGTCTCTACTAATGTTTCTGCTAAATTACCTGTCATTTTATGCCTCCAATTAACCAAAAATTCTAATTATTAACATTGAAAATCCTGACGCTAAGATTATAAGAGTTCCTATAATCATAACTATATTTAATGGTTTTTTAATAGTGTCTTTCTTTTTCTTTATCGGTATTGCTAAAAATAAAACTAATAAACCAATACTAGCTAAATAACAAAGTAAATAATTAATTTTAAATCCTTTTAAAACCATTAAAATTAGCATCAAAAACAAACCAGTTAAAGCAATTATTCCAAATATACTTAACCATGTACCAAAATTATCTTCTTCTAAATTATCTTCTTCTAAGAAATCATTTTCATATAAAACTGGCTTTTTATCTTGTGATTTTAGACTGCTTAATAGAAATATCATACTAATAAGTATTAATACAATCATCATAATTGCTGTTATTAAATCAAAAGATGTCTTGTTAGTATCTAATATACTAACAATTGCTAACCCTACAGATAATAAAATTGCTAACCCCACTAAAACAAATATATACTTTGTATTTTTTCTCATAAACATCACTATTATAATTATATCATATTAACTAAACAAAAAAAAGATTATCAATTAAATTGACAATCTATTTTTCCGTTTTCTTTTTTTCATTAGCAGTTACAATATCTAAAGCTTTTTGATACATCAAATCGAATTTAATACTATCCATACTTACTTCTTTCAAAATAGTTTCTTCATCAACTTTGTACATATCAGTCATTTCTTTTAGTCTTTCTTTAGCTTCTTTATCAGTAACTTTAATTTTTTCAACTTTAATGATTTCTTTTAATAAATAACGATATTTAACTCTCTTTGTTGCTTCTCCTTGCATTTGACCAGTAATATCCTCTTTTTTAGCTTTTGTATACTCATAATACATTTCTTCAGATATGCCTTGCATTGCCATTCTTTGAATGAATTCATTATACATATGCTCTACTTCATCATTAATAATTTCTTCACAAATATCAGCCTTCATATTTGAAGCTGCTTTATCTAAACATTTTTCTTCATATGCATGTTCTTCTTCATGCTCTTTTTGATGTTCTATTTCAGCCTTAATTTCTTTTTCTAAGCCTTCTTTAGTAGTAACACCTTCCATTCCTAAATCTTCAAAAAATTCTTTATCCAATTTAGGAACTACTCTCGTCTTAATTTCATTTACTTTTACTTTAAAAGTAACTTTTTGACCTTTTAATTCTTCTGACATATAATCTTTTGGGAAAGTTAATTCAATATCTTTTTCTTCTCCCTTTTTCATGCCAACAATTGCTTCTTCAAATCCAGGAATAAACGTATGGCTACCGATAACTAATGAATAATTTTCAGCAGTTCCGCCATCAAATGCTACGCCATCTTTAAGGCCCTTAAAGTCAATAATAGCTGTATCGCCATTGTCAACCTTTCCATCCTTAGCAACGATTTCAGCATAATCTTCAAGCAAATGATGAATACGTTCTTCGATTTCTTCTTTTGTCACTGTAATTTTATCATGTTTAACACCTAAGTTTGTATAATTACCAAGTTCAATCTTTGGTTCTAAAACGAAAATAAATTTAACTTCTAATTCTTTATCATCACACTTAACCAAATCTACTTTTGGTTCAATAACTGGCATTAATTTTTCTTTTACAAGCAATCTTTCATATTCTTTCTTAACAGCCATATCAGCAGCTTCGAATAAAATATCTTGTTTACCATATTTTTTTTCATACATACTTCTTGGTGCCTTGCCAGGTCTAAAACCATCGATTTTAGCACTCTTATTTACTTTTTCAAATGCTTCATCCTGTAACGTAACCCATTCTTTTCCTTTTACAACTAAATCAAATTCCTGTTTCATTATTACTCCTTATTTAATTTCTACGATTTCAACACTATAGTTGCCATTTGGACTTTCAACTGTACAAACTTCGCCAGCTTTATGTCCCATAACAGCTTTAGCAAGTGGACTCTCGTTAGAAATTTTATCATTTGATGGATCAGCTTCTTTGCTTCCAACGATACGGTATTCTTCCATATCGTCATCATCATCAACATATTTTATCTTAACAGTCGTACCAAGTTCAACCTTATCAGTTTTTTTAGTTTCGATAAGTTCTGCCTTTTCAAGTAAAATCTCAAGTTCTTTAATTCTACCTTCAACTTGTGCTTGTTCATTTCTAGCTGCATCGTAATCAGCATTTTCAGATAAATCGCCTAAAGCTCTTGCATCCTTTAAAGCCTTAATAACCTCCGGTCTCTTTACTTCCTTTAAATGATTTAATTCTTCCTCTATTTCTAAAAATCCTTCGTTGGTTAAATACACCTTGTTGCTCATTTCTTCACCTCTTTTAACATTTCAACATTTTACTAGTTATTTAGTATTTTGTCAAGTAATTTTTTTTATTTTTTTTAACTATTTTTTTATTGCCTAGAAACCCTCAACATATCATCTTTTTTAACTGCTTGATTTAACTTAAATTTAATGATTTTTTCAGGGTGTCTACTAGCATCTATTTTATTACCATCTTCATCATATATCTCGTCTAAAGTAAATGAAATTGTCTCCCTATCTGGAGAAATTATTTCTACCTTGTCACCTTTTTCAAAATAGTTTTTAGATATAATCGTTACATACTCACCATCATAATCGGTAACTATACCCAAGAAATCTTGATTGCTTTCTTCATTTCTCCCTAAAAAGTATTGCTCATCTTTCCCTGGAAATTTATTATAAAATTGGGCTGTATTATCACGATTGGCCACCATATCTAATTCATGACGATATTTCTTTAATCTTTCTTTCGTAAGCATACCATTATAATAGTCATCTATTGCTCTCCGATAATTATTTATAACTACCGCTATATAATAGATACTACGCATTCTACCTTCAACTTTCAAACTCTTTATGCCAATATCGATCATATCAGTTAAATATTCTAACATGCATAAATCCTTGGAGCACATTGTAAATTTAATTTTATTATCTATTTTCTTACCATCTTTAACCAAATCGAAATCCCATCTACATATTTGTGCACATCCACCACGGTTAGCATCACGATTCGTAAAATAATTTGATAATACACAACGACCAGAGTAACTAGCACACATTGCCCCATGGATAAATGCCTCAATTTCCATACCGGTTTTATCAATTATTTCTTTTATTTCCTCACGAGAACATTCTCTTCCTAAAACAACTCTTTCGGCTCCTTCTGATTTCCAAAAGTTAACTGTTTCATAGTTAACGCTTGAATATTGTGTTGAAATATGAATAGGTAATTTTATCTTATTATCTCTAATAATATCGATAATTAATGGATCAGATACAATTATCGCATCAACTCCACATTTCTCCAAATCACGTAAGTATCCAACCAATCCTTCGGTATCCTCTGTATGGAAAACAATATTAACAGTCACATACACTTTTTTACCTAAATTATGTGCATATTCACATGCCTCTTTAATTTCACTTATATCTAAATTTTTAGCATTTGCTCTTAAACTATAATTTCTACCGCCAAAGTATACAGCATCAGCCCCATAAAGTAAGGCTATTTTTAATCTTTCTAAACTGCCAGCTGGAGCTAGTAATTCAACTTTTTCCATAACACACCTACTTTACCCTATAAATGGTTTTTGTATTAAAGAAACCAATATATTCATCTGTAATATGCTCTCTATTAATATATTTATCTACCATCTTATTAAATTCATTATTACTTATTTTGTTACTTTTTAATACTAGATAATCAATATCTTTTAATTTATCTAAATAATTAATTAAATTAATTGGCTTTTCCGTATAAATTGTTGTCCCATATGCTTCCTCATCAATTGGATAACTATTACCAGTATCACTGACAATTTTATAGTCTTTTCCTTTTTCTTCATTAATATATCCTAAGTAATTACTAATCAAATATCTCCTTGAATAAAAAATTGGTGCATAACCATATCCTAAAAAGAATAAATCCATCCCACTTTTCTCTTTTATTTCAAGTAGTTCATCCTTAGTTATATCAGATGTAATGTAACTAGCTTTAATTCCTCTATTTAAATAGAATTTATTTGATAATACTGAAGCATTTAAATGGTCCTGACTAATAATTAATCTATTTACCATATCATACTCTTTAGCTATATTATAAACAGCCATATCATAAAATATGATTCTGACATTCATTTCTTTTAGTTCCTCAATTGTTTTTCTTAATAATTCTAGATCACTATTATGCATAAGTTTATTTAAACTAACAAATACTTCCTTATCTTTAAAATCTATTTTCTTTAATTCACTTGTAGTTATATAAAAAGAATCATTGACAGCTAATTTATCAATAGATATGATAACACCATCAACATTCTTTTTAATTAAACTATTCATATGTTTTAAAGAATTCGCACTAACAATTAATTTCATGCTTACATCTTCCTCTTTCTAATCTTTTTATCTATTAGTTTATCAGCATATTCATAATATTTTGGATAAAATTCTTCGAATAATAATTCTAACTTATTACCACCAAGATACTCCATAAACTTAAAATCATATTGTCTAAGTAAATGTGGATCTTTCTCTAAAGATAGTTCTATTTCTACCAAACTATTAAAAACATCCTTAACTGTATTTCTAAATAACGTTATATCGATATCATCTTTTTTGCCATTCATCTCAGTATCTAAAATTCCTAAATACAATTCATTATATGCATCTAATGAATAAAGCAAACTATATATATCACGTCTATTAGGAAACAAACTAATAAACTCTTTACTATTAGGTATAAAATAAGGTTTGAAAATATTAGGAATATCTTCAAGCATAGTTACACAAAAGACTTCAAACGGATATGCTCCAGGTATTTCCAAATCATATGCTTTAGTTGTAAAGTACTCCGTCATTCCTTCAATTAAACCATTTTCCATTTGCATCTTACTTTGAAAAGCATAAGTTCCTTTTTCTAAATCATTTGATGCCATATGAAATAGTTCATGACCTACCGCTACTTTTTTATTAAAGCAGATAACATTGGCCTCTGGATCATAACAACCAGCCATTGAATTATCAAAAAACTTATCTACTTGAATTAATTCAAGCGTCTCTAGATTATGACGATAATTATCTCCATATTCACTTGGAAACATACTCAAAATATTTTCCGTAGCTTTAAAAACATTACGATTATAGCTTCTAATATCACTATCTTTATCATATACCTTAATTACTTTCATCAAAACCACCCTAACATTTTACTTTTTCTTTGAAATTGATAAACCATCGCCAACTGAAATATATTCAGTAACAAAGTCTTCATTTTCATCTAAAAAAGCAATAAAATCTTTTATCTTTCTAACTATACCTCTTTGATTTTTAGTCATAATCAAAGATTCATCTTTAACAAGCCCATGAAAAAATAAATTATCGGTGATTATTATACCATATTTACTTAAATTAACACTATATTTTTTAAAAAAATTAATATTATTACCTTTTGATGCATCAATGAATATTAAATCAAATTCGCCATCTATTTTAGTATTTAAGGCATCATCCAAAATAATATTTATTCGCTTATCTAGATTACATTTATGAATGTTTTTAACAGCTTCATTATATCTAGCTTCATCTTTTTCAATAGTTGTTACCATAATATTATCATTAACCATAGCCATTCTGATTGCTGAGTACCCTATAGCACTACCTATTTCTAAGATATTTTTAATGCTATGCTCTTTAATATAGTTACATAAATAATCTATTCCATCAGGTAGCATTATTGGTACTTTGTTTTCTTTCGCATATGCTTCCATTTCTTTAATCATTTTTATCACCAACAAACATTAAAATTATATCATAAAATCCCTTATTTTGCCAATATTATTCTAATTTATCGTTTTTAATTAATTCTTTTAAACTCTTATTAGGTGTAGGTACATCTTCCGGCATTGTTCCACCTAGTTCCTTTATGGTCTTTCTTATTTTTAATCCAACCTTATAATGCGTATTATTTGCATTCATTTCACCAACAATGTTACCTTTTTTTAATTTTTGTTCGGTTAGTGATATCCGGAATAAATTAGCTATTAATTCATCACTTCCCATATTATCCAAAATATCTTCCCGGTATCTTAGCCCTTTTCTTTTAGCAATATCATTTGCCGTTTCTCCATTATAAAGTCCACGATAACCATAGTTATGAAATCTATCAAAATTCTTAACACCAGCATTTTTTGCAGCTTGATTTAATGAATAGTTACCCTTTCTTGTTAAATCTCTTTGATACAATCTTTTTTCATCTTCCGTTAATTCATTATATTTCTTGTCACTTAATTCTTGCCGCCTTGTTTGAATAGCAAAATATGTTTGTGCTAAAGCAATGATCGGCTTTCTTGAATCACCGTTTTGAGCGATTAAATAACACGCATAACGCGATAAATGATAATCTAAAACATTTCTTTCGCCGCCTTTAGCAATTAGTATCATTTTGCCGGCGTCGGCAAAATGTTCCGAAGCGTTATAATTACTGTTCTTACAAGCAATTTTAGCTTTCTCAATTACTTCGTTAAATCGACGCCATTGTGAATATCCTAAAATAGTTTTTAATTCTCTGGCACTCCAATATTCATACCCTAATAGATTTATATGTTTAATGCTTTCAAAAGTATTATAATTAATATCCGCGTAATCCATTATCTCCTCCTTTTTATGCATAATAACAAAAGATATTACTTTGTTCAAGCAAAGAAAAAAAGTTAAGAATACTGTAATTATTTAAAAAAAGATACCGACAATTATCATATTGTTAGTATCTTTTCACTTATATAAACTATTTATTACATTTATTAAGTTATTACTTATCTCATTAATTAGAGTTTTATTTAATCACATTTTTTAATTTTACATCTATTTAACAAGAAAAAAACTTCATAAGAAGTTTTTATGCACACCAATTATTTTCATTTTTTAATCTTTGAATTGTATTATAGTGTTCATTTGATGTTTTAGATAGATATGTCTTACCTTTACAATCCGCTACGAAATAGTAGTAGTTATGTTTTGTATAATTGATTGTTGCCTCAATTGATTCTTTACCCGGATTAGATATTGGACCAATTGGTAATCCAACATAACTTGTACATCTAGTATTATAAGCGTGATCACAATCATATAGCTTAGGATTACCATTAAGTGATTGTTTAAAATCATCAATCTTTAAATAATAGTATGTTGTTACATCACTACCAAGTACCCAACCATCACTAAGACGATTATAAAATACTCCTGCTACACTAGCTCTATCATCCGCACTAGCTCCTTCAAGTTCCACAATTGACGCTAGCGTTATTAATTCATGTATGTTATATTTACTATCATTTATTTTATCTTTATATGGTGTTAGTTGCTTATCCATCTCATCTAACATCGTTTCAATTATTTCCTTCGCTGTTACATCTTTATTTAAAAAGGCATAAGTATTAGGAAATAAATATCCTTCAAGAGGATAGTATATTTTACTATTTTTAATACTATCTGTTAAAAACCAATATTTATTAATCAACGTATCAATATATTCTTTATCTGCCATCAAATTGATAACATCATCATAACTATTATTTGTTTTCTCATCAATTAATTTAGCAATTTTTCTTACATTTAATCCTTCTTTAAAAGTGATCCTAATTTCATTTGGATTATATGCATTTCCCTCTTTTAAAGTATCCATTATTTCTTTTAAATTCATGTTTCGATTAAGTTCATAAGTCGACGCTTTAATGTCTTTAATACCATTGACTTTAACATAAACTTTATAAATAACTTTATTCTTAATTAATTTATTTTCATATAACATATTCCCAATCGTATATGGTGTACTACCTTCAGGAATCGTAATCGTAACAGGTTCACTTTTCTTAGATACAGGGCTTATACCATAATTATAAATAAAAGCCACAATGAAAATCCCTACGAGCAAAATCGCAAGAATTATCATAATTATCTTGTACTTCTTCATTATTACTATCCTTCTGCTTTCTTTGTCTCTTCTTGAATTGATTCAAGAATTGTTTCAATAACTTTCCATTCTTTTTCACTTTTAATTGGTAATAATTTATTACCTTTATCAGTTACTTCATATATTGAAGCAAATACTCTTACATTTCCATCTTTATCTTTTGAATTGTCGGTATATACAACATAATTCTTCTTAGTTTCTTCTGATTCAAAAGTAAATAATGGTTCACATTCAATTTCTTTTCCTTTGTCATCAATAACAACAAATTTTTGTTTTTCTTTCATAACTATCTCCCTATCTTAATTTATCTAAATATCCTTGTAAAATTATTACTGCTGCCATTCCATCAACTTTCTTCTTTCTTTTTTTTCTTGACATATCAGCACTAATTAAAACATTATTTGATATTACTGAAGTAAGTCTTTCATCCTCCATTATTACTGGTATTTTAAACTTTTCTTCAAGCATTTTTTTAAAATCTAAGGTAATCATAGCTCTTTCACCTAAGGTATTATTCATATTTTTAGGAAGTCCTAATACCAAAGTATCGATACTTTCCTTATCTATTATTTCCTTAAGTGGTAAAATTAAACTTTCATAATTCTCATCTTTAAAATTTAAAGTTGTATACACACTAGCAATCGTATTAGTCATATCACTAATACTTATTCCAAGTGTCTTACTACCCAGGTCTAAACCTAAACATCTCATTTTAAATATTCCTCAAGCATGCCCTCAAGTAAAACTGTCCTATCGATTGTTGCCATCTTATTACGATTATCATCAAAATCAGGAATATAACCTAAATCATTGCTAATAAAGTACCCTACGATTTGATTAACAGGGTCATATCCCTTCTTTTTCATACTTTCACTAATTTCTTGAATTATCTTCTTAATTTCATCCTTTTCCATATAATCACCTTAACCTTATATATTTATTTTATCATAATATAATTTTATTCACAAGAATAAATATTTATAATCTTAGATTTATATCAAAAAAACTATTTGATAACAAATAGTTTTTAATATTTAAAATCTATTAACAATATTTTGTTGATATTATCTTAGACTTACTATAACTGCCATTTTCTTTTTTGCCATTTTTATATGTACAACTCCATGTACAAGTACCACTGCAAACTGTTGTTGATTTTACATCTCCAGAATTCTTACATTTATAATTATTAATGGTGCTAGTTCCAGAACATTTGGCAGTAGTTTGAAATGCTGGATTAAATGTTGTGCAATAATAGATATCATCAAACGTACATGCTCCACCAGTTGATGATGAACCACCGCCACCACCACCAGATGATGATGTAGTTGTAGGCTCTTCTTCCCAATTTACATATACATTAAGCTTATAATTATTTTCTTTTTCTTGTGCTAATGACACTATTTTTTCATATGTATAATTTTGGGTTTGATCTAATGATTTACCAGTTCCTTTCGCTTTAGTATTCCACTGATTTCCACTTTTAGCAATATAACCACTTCGTGTAATATTTAAATAATCCGCATTATTGTAATTCCATAAATTACATTTTTTACCATATTTACATACTTGATATGCGTATTCTTTTTCACCCGAAGATGACTTAACTGCCGCATAATCTTTTAATAAAACACAAGTCTTATCACCTTCATCACCCCTAGCACATTTACTACCCGATTTAAGTTTACCACCATTAACACTATAATAAATATATATTGGCTTACCAGTTATTCTGTATTCTTGATAATATTTGCCATCATCTGTTTGTGGTTCTTGATTAGATCTATTACCCGCCTTATCATATGCTTTTGTTAGTATTTTCCAATCATTATACTTATCTAAATTTACTATATACGAATTTGCTATTATATGGTCATCACTCTTTTCACTAATTAATACACCATTGTTATATACATAAACCCCCATATAATCGATACCACTTTCGGCGTCACTAGCAGCTATTGTTACTTGATATGATAATCCTTTGTATTCACCACCACTCAAACTATATGTAATAACAGGCGGTGTTATATCACTGCCATCATCAACATATGGTAGTGTATCAATAGTTATTTCGCTAGGAGTTGTTTGACAATTACAATTACTTAAAACCGACGGATTATCAACCAATACAGCTCTTACTGTATAATCGGTATCCAAATAAATATGAATTGTTACATCACTTGGTGCAATAATACTTTTATCATATGGATTAACGATTTCACCATTTAAATAATTATTATTTAGTAATTCTTGACCATCTATTGTTAGTTCATACTTATTATCGACACGATTAATAAAAGTGCTGTTGTAGCGATTATCACTTGCATACTCCTTAGTTGCTACGACAATACTACTAACTAACGATTCACAATTTTTATTTTTGTTATCATTAATTACTTTATTTATTGACACGAATGCAATTACCGCAATTATTGCAAGTAAAGCAATCGTCACAATTAATTCAACCAAAGTAAATCCTTTTTTATTCATATCTTCACCTACATTATAATTATACCATAATCTTTTTTTAAAGAAAAGAAGTGCTTATGCACTTCTATTTAGCAACAAGCATTACAATTGTATTTTTACTAAGTAAATAGCATTCTAAATTTTTATGGCAAGCGTCCTAAGGGCGCTTCCCATAATTTCTGTATCAAATTTCTTATTGCATCTCCATTGGATAGTCTTTGTTGCCAACTCCAGACCATGAGAGTGAAGATGACAGAGTGACGATTGGGCGAAGGGCAAAACTACTGTAGTTGGCATTGAAACCGCCCCCCGAATAGTCATACAAGTTGCTGCTGCTGCTACTCCCAACCGTGTTCACGCGACGCCCGCCCCAGATATAGCTAGCGGCACTAGAATAGACATAATACCTTGATGCCATCCAGTAAATTGATGCACTTCCAGATAGTTTGGTTGCCACACGTGTTCCTAAGACATTATTTATTAAATTATAATCATTTGTATATAACGTATCTCCCCCACCACTTGATTCATAATCATCCGGGTCCGGACTACAAGTACCACCCGTACTACATGTCCATGGCGCTGGATTGACAAAATACTGCGTATCCGTTATAAATTCGGTTTGACCATTATATCCAAAGTGTCTACTTCCTACCGTTACTCCTGTTGTCTCATATTGACTGGCTAAAACATTTAAATAACCTACCAAATTTTGGTATCCAGTTTGTCCTCTAAAGCATACATTTGTAGTAGATAAATTCTCACTGATTATATCAACTGTCCCATTTCCATTTATTGCAATTACTCGCCATAATGTAAGTTCACTTGGATTTATTGTTTGCGTACTTGTATAACCAGTATATGTTACATCCGTCGTATAACTTGTTTTACTTGGAGTATATGATACATAATCACCCAGTGCTAATGCATTCTTTTTAGCTATACATACTTTATTACTAGGACAAGATGATAATGAGCTATATTTATTAGCTAATTCATCAATTGCCCCTTGAACATCAGTACTATTTAGTGTTGATCTGTTTTTATCATAATAAAAGGCATTCGCAGAATATTTAATAGATGCATATACACCTCCACCAAATAAGATTATTCCTAAAATAAACCCTATTAAATATTTATAATTATATTTTCTCATCATCATATACCTCCATTATTTATTAATCTTATAATTAATATAACTACTTACATAACTATTTAAATTAATAATATTAAATTTGTTATTCATATAGTATTGCTTCTATATCATTAAGTTTACTATCATCATTTAATAAATAATTCCTTATTTTATCAATTCTTTCTAATTTATCAATATACTTATTAGCTTTATCACTTAATTTATAATAATTATTCTTTCTTTTATAATTTACTTTATCAACTTCTTCATAATTATGAGACTTATCAATAATAATATAATTAATATATCTATTTTCTAAGTTATTAATAATTTTATTTAATGAAATTAATGGAAAGCCACAATTTTTATCATCATTATCTAATTGCTTTAATTTATAGTCAAATAAATAAGAAATAATCTTAGAATCATCATTATAACATTCATAAAAGTTACCTATTTTTTAGTAACATCACATATTCAGGAAACAATTCTTTTATATTATGACCATATTTATTACAGACATATTTACCTTCTTTCTATAAATTTTAAATTTTTATGGCAAGCGTCATAAGGGCGCTTCCCATAATTTCTATATCAAATTTCTTATTGCATCACCATTGGATAGTCTTTGTTGCCAACTCCAGACCATGAGAGTGAAGATGACAGAGTGACGATTGGGCGAAGGGCATAACTACGGCTGCTGGCAGTGAAACTGCCATCTGAATAGGTATACAAGTTGCTGCTGCCGTGACCCCCACCCGCGAGCACGTAACGCCCGTACCAGAGATAGTAAGTAGCACTAGAATAGCCATAATACCTTGATGCCATCCAGTAAGTTGATGTGTTTCCAGATAGTTTGGTTGCCGCACATGTTCCTAAGACATTATTTATTAAATTATAATCATTTGTATATAATGTATCTCCCCCGCCACTTGATTCATAATCATCTGGGTCCGGAGTACAAGTACCACCTGTGTTACATGTCCATGGCGCTGGATTGACAAAATACTGCGTATCCGTTATAAATTCGGTTTGGCCATTATATCCAAAGTATCTACTTCCTACCGTTACTCCTGTTGTCTCATATTGACTGGCTAAAACATTTAAATAACCTACCAAATTTTGGTATCCAGTTTGTCCTCTAAAGTACACATTTGTAGTAGATACATTCTCACTGATTATATCAACTGTTCCATTTCCATTTATTGCAATTACTCGCCACAATGTTAGTTCACTTGGATTTATTGTTTGTGTGCTTGTATAACCGGTCGTTGCTTTGATGGTTTTATAACTTGTTTTACTTGGAGTATATGATACGTAATCACCTAGTTCTAATGTATTCTTTTTAGTATAACATGCATAGCCAACCGGACATCCTTTTTGCTCTGCTAATTCATCTAGAGCTCCTTGAACAGTATTTGAATGTAGCCAAGTATTTGAACTATTATAACTTACTTCGTTAGCTAAATCATTATACCAAGCAAAGACAACACTACTTGAAAAGATAAAACCCATAATTAAACCAATAATTAATTTATAATTTTTATTTTTCTTAATTATTTTAAACATTATTATCACCTACTTTATGGTATATAAGTCATAATTATTAATAAATTTATCTACTAATTCCTTATTATCTATATTAATTATATTACCATACATTTCACCATTTCTTATATATATTAATGCTGGCATTCCAAATACTTCTTTATTAATATCAATTACATCTATGAATTTATTATATTCATCTCTATCTATTAATACATCATTATAATTAAAATATTTTATTCCTAATTCATCTAAATATTTTTTAATTATTATATTATTTTTGTTACTACTTTTACTATTATAATAATATATTAAAAATGTATCTTTATTATTTATCATATTATATATTTCATCATATGTAATAGTATTCTTATCGTCGCTAACTATTCTTTTATTATTTATAATTATAATAACTAGTATAATTATAAAAATTATAAATACTGCAATAATAATATTTCTCATTTTTTTCTTTTTAATTATTTCTTTTATTTTATTAATCATATTTAAATCCTTTCTTAAACATAATGGCACTAGGGGTCCCCCTTAGGCGGACCACTTAGATACCAATATGTATGCTATTGTACTACCCATGGATTGTTCGTCGTTCCAGCTCCAGACCATGAGAGTGAAGATGACAGAGTGACGATTGGGCGAAGGGCATTACTACTGTAGATGGCATCGAAACTGCTACCTGAATAGCCATACAAGCTGGTGTTGCTGCTACTCCCACTCGTGCTCACGCCACGCCCGACCCAGTAATAGCTAGTAGCACTAGAATGGTACCAATAATACCTTGATGCCATCCAGTAAGTTGATGCACTTCCAGATAGTTTGGTTGCCACACGTGTTCCTAAGACATTATTTATTAAATTATAATCATTTATATATAACGTATCTCCCCCACCACTTGATTCATAATCATCCGGGTCCGGACTACAAGTACCACCCGTACTACATGTCCATGGCGCTGGATTGACAAAATACTGCGTATCCGTTATAAATTCTGTTTGGCCATTATATCCAAAGTGTCTACTTCCTACCGTTACTCCTGTTGTCTCATATTGACTGGCTAAAACATTT
>JAEEGL016415234.1_pt1 | contig 18159 bp, 14 predicted proteins | sample 9134231 | NCBI WGS metagenome assembly JAEEGL01 (sample SAMN16246548, study PRJNA631951) | gut metagenome | biome: gut microbiome; feature: rumen; material: fiber-attached | host: Bos | place: Iran: Karaj | collected 2018-10 | reverse complement strand
TCAGTTGTTAAGGTTTATGAGCTCATGGGTGCTGAAGTATTCCTTTACTTCGATCTCGAGGAGTTCCCTATCACCGCAAGAGTCGATCCTCGTACAAATGCAAGACCCGGCGATAACATCAGATTCGCTATCGATATCGAGAAGATCCACGTATTCGACAAAGAGACTGAGAAGGTTATCACCAACTAATCTTAAGACTGTACCTATCCCGGGCTTTATTAAAGGCCCGGGATATTTTTTTAAAAAGTATTTACCGGAGGGAGCATAGGACAAATGGTCACTAATCAGACTTTACTCAAGTGCCTGACGGGACTTCAGACCATAACAAAAGTCGGACTTGCCATTTATGATGCGGAAGGACATGAGATCGCATCTGCAGAGGGACCTCACCCCGAGGCTGAAGTGATCCGTACGTTTGCGTCTTCAATGGCTGATTCCCAGGAATCGGGCGGCGTGTATTATCTGAAGGTAATGGACGGGGATGACGTGAAGTTCATCCTTGCATCCGATGCGGCAAAGGATGATTCCTATCAGATTGCAAGGATATGCCTTACGCATATTTACGATCTGATGGAGGCATACAGCGAAAGAGACGATAAGGGAAGCTTTTATCAGAATCTCCTGCTTGATAATCTGCTGCTGGTGGACATTTATAACCGCGCGAAGAAGCTCCGAATCGATGTCAGCGTCCCCAGGTGCGTATACCTTGTTTCTTTCGGAGCCGATAAGGACAGCATCGTAGGAGATCTTCTGAAAGGTCTCTTTGCACCCCAGAGCGGTGATGCCATCACAAGCGTTGATGAAAACACCTTTATTCTCATCAAGTGCCTGAAAAACGGTACAAGTCCGGAAGCTCTCGATGAAGTGGCTCAGACCATAGTATCCAGCCTTAACACCGAAGCCATGATCTCCGCAAGGGTTTCCTACGGAAGTGTGGTAACGGAGCTTAAGGATGTGTCCAAATCCTACAAGGAAGCCAGAATGGCCATGGATGTGGGAGCAATCTTCTATGCCGAAAAGAGCGTAACAGCTTATTCGAATTTGGGAATAGGCAGGCTTATCTACCAGCTTCCCGTTCCTCTTTGCGAGATGTTCTTAAATGAGATATTCGAGGGAGGCATACTTGATGAGCTGGATGAAGAATCCAGGAGTACCATCAAGATCTTCTTTGAAAACAATCTGAATGTTTCGGAGACATCAAGACAGCTTTTCATTCACAGAAACACTCTGGTCTACAGGGTTGAAAAGCTTGAAAAGACCACCGGTCTTGATCTTAGGAATTTTGACGATGCGGTCACATTTAAGATCGCACTGATGGTTGAGAGTTATCTGAAATATATGAGTGAAAGGGGATAAGGGCTAGTTATCAAGTCCTTCAAGATCCCATTCCGGAATAAAACTTTCCAAAGCGGCTTCGCCCTCCTGGGTGAAGCCCTTTTCAATTCCGATGGAATCCGCAAAATCCAGGACTCTGGAATATTCCTCTACGGAAACTTTTCTGTTAAGGGTGGGATGATCAGCAACTGAAGAAGTGGGAGTATACTGACTCATTATGCTGACATATATATCATTTCCGTATGTGTCGTGAAGGTAACGGAGTATCCGCTTGGAATCCGCCACCTGTCCGGGGAGTACCAGATGTCTTACAAGTACTCCTTTTTTCATGAGTCCGTTTTTATCAAATTCAGCTGGGCCGGTCTGGGAGAACATTTCGGCTATCGCACCTTTGACCACATCGGGATAATCAGGAGCTTTACTGAATTCTCCGGAATTATCCGGTGACATATATTTAAAATCCGGCATATAGATATCTACGGTTCCCTTAAGAAGCTGCAGGGATGCCACAGATTCGTAACCTGAAGAATTGTAGACCACGGGGATGTAAAGACCGGCTTTTCTTGCTTCCATGACAGCTTTGATGATATGGGGGATGAAGCAGACTCCGGTTACAAGATTTATGTTTGCCGCTTTGTTTTCCTGCAGTTTCAGGAAAGCCTTTGCAAGCTTTTCGACAGTGATGACGGATCCCTTTTTACCTGTGGATATATCACGGTTCTGACAGAATATGCATTTCAGATTGCAACCCGAAAAAAACACCGTGCCGGATCCGTGGCTTCCGGTGAGACATGGCTCTTCCCACATGTGGTTATAAGCCTTGGCCGCAGTAAGTTCCGCTCCCATGCCGCAGAATCCTTTTTTTCCGGCGGTTCTGTCCGCATGGCAGTTTCTCGGGCACAGAGTGCAGTCCTGTAAATATTTTTCGATATCGTGATCTTCCATATTTTCCAAAAAAATAAGTTGCCTGCAGAAAGCAACTCACCAACCGGCTGATCTGCGGCACATGGACGGTCTGCTTAGTGCTGCTTGGTTCCCCACCTGACACGGTTCGCAGGGTCGCACTGCGCAGGACCGGCTGATGAGCTGCTTTCTGTATGCAACGATGATATATTATAGATTTTTCGCTGACTCGTCAAGTGTGTCAAAGGGTACAATGGTTTGACATTCTTTTAAGGTATATGCAAAATATAGGTGTTATGGAAGCAGGTATGGACACTTCAAAATGCAAAAGAACGGCCGCAGTCATCAGGATCCTTGCATGGTTTCTGACGGCCGCAGGCCTTATAAAGGCACTCTTCATCAGTCTGGATATCGACGAATCCTATCTGGTGGCCTGCGCTTACAGGATCGTTAACGGTGACCGGCTGTTTCTTGATATGTGGGAGCCCCATCAGCTTGCTTCTCTGATCCCGTCGGTTTTCGTAAAAATATTCCTGTCACTTACGGGCAGTACTGAAGGCATTGTTCTTGCCTTGCGTTTTATCGGAGTTTTTATCCATCTGAGTATAGGTATTATCTTTTATTTTTTCCTTCGAAAAAAGACTCACAGATATTTCGCGGAATTTCTCCTGCTGATCCATATTAATTTCCTGCCCAAGTGGGTTCAGTCTTTGGACTTTGAACTTATGGCATACTGGGCTTTATTATGTATCTGCATGCTGCTTCTTTCGGCAGGAGAAAAGGAAAAGGGATCATTGATAAAGTGCGTGGCAGCGGGAGTTTTGCTGACGGTATCCATGCTTTCTTATCCGAGCTATATCCTGCTGTATCCTGTTTTTGCTGCCGGGATTTTGATCTGCAGCGGGAAAAGAATGTCCAAAGTATGTGGATTTACAGCAGGTGCTTTTTTCACAGGCATTCTGGTCATAGGTATCCTTCTTGGGAATTTTCCGGCATCGGATCTGTATAAGAATATTTCGGGGATCTTTTTAAATCCGTCTCATGCAACAAAAACCTTATCCGAGAAACTGATCAGTTACGCTGCAGACGGAATAAAGGGCCTGGTGATCTGGGGAGCGATAACGCTCCCGGGGTATATAATTTCCGGGAAGATCCTTAAGATCAAAGATAAGAAATACAGACTGGCAGCAGCTTCCCTGTTAGCGTTTATTGCGCTTCAGACCGCAATGATAGCGGGATGTGTCTTTTTTAACACCAACCAGTTTTATCTTCAGGGAAGATATGCGGCACTGATCTTTTCAGGATCGGTCATCATGATCAGCCGTGCCGGCAATAAAATGTACCGGAAGCTTTTGTGGTTTGCAGTAATACCCGGGATCACAGCCGTGATATCGGTTATGGCGGTCACGAATATGAATGCTTCAGCCGCGTGGTCAAAGGCAATGCCTGCGGTATATGCTGCCATTTACTGTTTATGGAATGAGTATTCAGCGGCAAGGACCGAAGAGAAGGACGATGGGAAGAGCCGGGTCTTTATTCTTTCATCCGTCAGCGCAGTTTTTCTTCTTGCAGGACTGTTTGTGTGCAGACTGATCCTTATCAGAGTTACGGGCTGCCTTCCCGTTACCGTCATGGCTCCTTTGGGGAGAGTCGATAAAGGACCTGCAAAGGGGCTGTATATAGCGGAAGATTTTGCCTTGACCTTTAACAGTGAGTATGATGATCTTGCGGGAGTGTACTCAGAGAATGAAAAAGTTCTTTATGTAGGGGCAGAGATGCTGACTTATCTTGATCATCCCTGCATCATCGCATCCCCTTCGACAGAGGGCACGACTGTTTACGATGAATATTTTATTTCGTATTTTGAGAAATTTCCTGAAAGAAAACCTGATATAGTGGTGTATGATAAGAACTATACGATCGTTCCCGAATACAGAAGATATCCTTCCGAATATGTGATAGATGAATGGATATCGGAAAACTGCACCGAAATAATAAAGGACACTCCGGATTTCGTGATCCTGAGGTGTGACAGATAGAGGAGAAAAGAATGCTTGTACAGGTATATAAAGACATGCTGGGCGCAAAGTCCGTAATAAGGGATCTTGCCGGAGCAGCAGTGGAGCGCGGAAAAGAGATAGGATACGATAATGTTTTTGACTACAGTCTCGGAAATCCTTCCGTTCCTGTTCCCGATGAGTTCAACAGATCCATCATAAGAATGATCGGGGAGATGGACTCCCAGTCCCTTCACGGTTATTCCCCCAATCCCGGAATTCCCGAGGTAAGGGATGCAGTGGCTGCTAATCTTAAGAAGAGATTCGGCATTCCCTATACAAGGGAGCATATTTTCATGACCAGCGCTGCGGCATCCGCACTGGCTCACGCCTTCAGGCTTGTAACCGAACCCGGTGACGAGATCATCACCTTTGCTCCGTTTTTTCCCGAATACAGACCCTATGTAAATCTTACGGGAGCGGTGCTTAAGGTTGTAAAACCCGATACCGAAACCTTCCAGATAAACTTTGATGAATTCGAGAAGATGATAAGCGATAAGACCATGGCCATCCTTATCAATTCTCCCAATAATCCCTCCGGTATCGTTTATTCGGAAGAGACCGTAAAGAGACTTTCCGAAGTTTTGAAGGATGCACAGAAGAAATATTCACATCCCATCTACATCATATCCGATGAGCCTTACAGGGAGATCGTCTTCGACGGAAAAGAAGCACCCTGCATTTCAAAATATTATGACAACACCATTATGTGTTATTCGTATTCGAAATCTCTTTCCATTCCCGGAGAGAGGATCGGTTATATGGCAGTAAACCCTGCTGCTGAAGGCGCGGATCTTATGGTCAGTATGGCGGTGCAGATCTCAAGAGGAATAGGACACAACTGCCCCAGTTCAATCATTCAGAGAGCTGTTGCGGAAAACATTGACCTTACCTCCGACCTGTCGGTATATGAGACCAACATGAATCTTATTTATGATAAGCTTGTGGAGCTTGGATTTACCGTAGTAAGACCCGGAGGAACATTCTATATCTTCCCCAAGGCACTCGAAGATGACTCGGTTGCTTTTTCAAAGAAAGCATTAAAGTATGATCTGGTGCTTGTGCCCGGAGACAGCTTCGGTGCCCCGGGATTTTTCAGGATGGCATACTGCATCGATACGGAGAAGGTAAAGAGATCTCTTCCCGTTCTTGAGAGATTCGTTAAGGAAGAGTACGGAAAGTGAGGAGAGATAAATGACAGAGGGAGGACTCATTCTTGAAGGCGGTGGAATGCGCGGTCTGTTCACCGCAGGCGTTCTGGATTTTTTCATAGATAAAAAAATCGAATTTTCCAATGTGTACGGTGTGTCTGCCGGCGCGTGCCATATGACAAGCTATATTGCCGGACAGCGAGGAAGAGCTTATGACATCAGTGTCGATTATCTCGATACCAGATGGTACTGCGGCATACCTTCCCTGGTTTCCACCGGAAACCTGTTCAATACAGGCGTCGCATACGAACTGATCCCCAGGGATCTTAATCCCTTTGATTATGAGAAATATGCGCAGTACAAGGGAAATGCCTATGCGGTGGTAACGGATGTGGAGACCGGAAAGCCCGAGTACTTCAGGCTTAAGGACTGTCGCGGTGATGATATGAAGAAGCTTCGTGCATCCGCATCACTTCCGCTGGTGGCACAGATGGTTGAGATCGACGGACACAAATATCTGGACGGCGGATTGAGTGATGCCATCCCCATCAAAAGATCCGTAATGAGCGGCAACGAAAAAAATGTGGTGGTCCTCACAAAGGAAGTGGGATATGTAAGAACCCCCATTCCTTCATATGAACTTGCGGCGCTCAGGATAAGGTATGCCGCTTATCCCTGTATCTGGAAGCTCATGAGAAACAGGGACATAAGATACAACAGACAGCTTGAGTATGTAGAGCAGATGGAGAGGGAAGGTAAGGCTTTTGTCATCAGACCCCAGAAGAAGGACGACACCAAGAGGATCGATAAAAACCCGGAGCATCTGAAAAAACTCTACGATGACGGTTACCGCGAAGCGGAAAAAAATTACGAAAAGCTGAAGGAATATCTCGGCATCTGAAAGTTCAAAATGCCCGTAAACACATGGAAAAATCGGGGGTTTTCGTTGACAAAAACCATTTGTTATATTAAACTCGATTTTGTTGAGGACCTTGTCCTCTGAGGAGTTGAATTTGTTTTTTATGATAGGATAGAAGGGAGAAAATCATGGCAGTCGAAAAGAAGTCTATCGCTAAGCCCGTTGCCGCATCTGCAAAGGTTGACGCTGCACCTGCAAAGGCAGAAGCACCCAAGGCTGAAGCTAAGAAGCCTGCAGCAAAGAAGCCCGCTGCAAAGAAAGCAGCAGCTAAAAAGCCCGCAGCAAAGAAGCCTGCAGCAGCAAAGAAGCCCGCAGCTAAGAAGGCAGAAGTATCAACCAAGGTTGTTCTTCAGTTCTTCGATGGCAATGAGTATACCGAGGCTGCTCTTGTACAGAAGGCAAAGGAAGTTTGGAAGGGACAGGGCAAAAAGGCAGCTGACCTTACCAAGATCGAGCTTTATGTTAAGCCCGAGGAGCGCAAGGTTTATTGCGTACTCAACGGCGAGAGCGGAGAGTTCGGCATCTGATAGCTTTCAGAGCATATATAAGCGAATACGAGAAGACCGTTCCGGATTTCCGGAGCGGTCTTTTATTTTTATTTCATAAATGTATTGTTGACACATCAAATACTAAGTGCTAATTTATTTCTTGTAGATGTTAGCACTCTTTTTGATTGAGTGCTAACAAGTCTCAGAAAGGGGTACAGATATGGAAATGGATGAAAGAAAAGCCATAATACTTCAGGCCATCATCCGCAACTATCTTGAAACGGGTGAACCTGTGGGAAGCCGTACCATATCGAAGTACACCGATCTGAACCTCTCTTCGGCTACCATCAGAAACGAGATGGCGGATCTTGAGGAAATGGGATATATCATCCAGCCTCATACATCTGCGGGACGTATTCCTTCCGATAAAGGATACAGGTTCTATGTGGACACCATGATGGAGGCCAAGGACAGAGAGATATCCGAGATGAAGAAGGTGCTCCTGGAGCGCCAGGACAAACTGGAGGATATGCTCAAGGGAGTTGTAAAGCTCCTGGCCAGGGATACACAGTATGCAACCCTGATCACCGCCCCCAGTACCGGCATCAACAAGCTGAAGTTCATCCAGCTGTCCAGAATAGACGACGAGCATCTGCTGGCAGTCATCGTTAAGGAAGGAAACGTTATCAAGAACAAGGTGATAAATGTTTCGGAGTCCCTGAACGAAGAGACCATCCTGAAACTTAATCTCATGCTCAACACACAGCTTTCGGGAATGAGCATGGATGAGATATCACTCAGCATGATCACAGGTCTTAAGGCCCAGGCGGGAACCCATTCGGGAGTCATCGCAGATGTGATCGATGCAGTGGCAGAAGCAATATCCGCAGAGGAAGACCTTAAGGTATACACCAGCGGTGCCAACAATATCCTGAAGTATCCTGAACTTTCCGATAATTCGGAGAAGGCGGGTCACCTGATCAACACCTTCGAAGAAAAAGAAGGACTTGAAGAGCTCATGACCACGGAGTTATCCGAAGAAGGCGGAACGGGCATACAGGTCTACATCGGAAGCGAGAACAGGGTTGAAGGTATGGAGGATTGCAGTGTCGTAACCGCAACCTACGAGCTCGGCGGAGGCATGAAGGGAACAATAGGCATCATAGGTCCCAAGAGAATGGATTATGACAAGGTTGTCGGAACTTTGAAATCACTCAGAAACGGACTTGATGAACTGTATAAGAAAGAATAGAAAGGACCAGATTATCAATGAGTGAAGAAACGACGGATAAGGTAATTAATAAAGACACCGGTGAGACAGTAGCGGAGGAGCAGGCAGAAAACACCGCCGAGATCGAAACTGAAGATACTGCAGCCGATACTTCCGAAGAGACTGAGGCTAAAGCGGAAGAGACATCAGCCACCGAAGAGACGGAAGGATCCGAAGAGGCAGTCGAAACCAAAAAGAGCTGGTCGGAGCGCAAGGCGGAGAAGAAAGCTTCCAAGGCCGATAAGGAGAAGGAAGAGCTTAAGGCTAAGGTTGCGGAATATGAAGACAGGGCAAAGCGCCAGCTTGCGGAATTCGAGAATTTCAGAAACCGCTCCGAGAAAGAAAAAGCACAGTCCTTCGACATGGGTGCAAGAAATGTTTTGGAGAAGCTTCTCCCGGTAGTCGATAATTTCGAAAGAGGACTTGCAGCCGTTCCCGAGGATCAGAAAGAAGATCCCTTCGTAGCGGGAATGGATAAGATCTACAGACAGCTGATGGATGAACTTGATAAGATGGATGTCAAACCCATCGAGGCTGTCGGAACCGAGTTTGATCCCGCTTTCCACAATGCGGTGATGCAGACCGAAAGCGATGAGTACGAATCCGGATTCGTCGCACAGGAATTGTTAAAAGGTTATACATATCACGGAGCTGTTTTAAGACACAGCATGGTAGCCGTGGTTCAGTAATAAGAATTTTTCCTTAAAGGAGGATAAAATATCATGAGTAAAATAATCGGTATTGATCTTGGAACTACAAACAGCTGCGTATCCGTAATGGAAGGTGGAAAGCCCACCGTTATCGCTAACGCAGAAGGTGCAAGAACTACCCCCTCAATCGTTGCTTTTACCAAGAACGGTGAGAGACTTGTAGGTGAGCCTGCAAAGCGTCAGGCAGTTACCAACGCAGACAACACCATCTCTTCAATAAAGAGAGACATGGGTACTGACAGAGGCCGTAACATCGACGGCAAGAAATATTCACCTCAGCAGATCTCCGCTATGATCCTTCAGAAGCTTAAGGATGATGCTGAAGGATATCTCGGTGAGAAGGTTACAGAAGCAGTTATTACCGTTCCCGCATACTTCAATGATGCTCAGCGTCAGGCAACCAAGGATGCAGGTAAGATCGCAGGACTTGATGTAAAGCGTATCATCAACGAGCCCACCGCAGCAGCTCTTGCTTACGGACTTGATAACGAAAAAGAGCAGAAGATCATGGTCTATGACCTGGGCGGCGGTACCTTTGATGTATCCATCATCGACATCGGAGACGGAGTCATCGAAGTTCTTGCAACCAACGGTGATACCCATCTCGGAGGAGATGACTTCGATAACAAGATCATCGACTGGATGCTTTCCGAGTTCAAGAAGGCTGAAGGCGTTGACCTTTCTGGCGACAAGATGGCAATGCAGAGACTTAAGGAAGCTGCAGAGAAAGCTAAGAAAGAGCTCTCCAGTGCAATGACCACCAACATCAATCTTCCTTTCATCACTGCTACCAGCGAAGGCCCCAAGCACTTCGACATGAATCTCTCAAGAGCACAGTTCGATGAACTCACCAGAGATCTTGTAGAGAGAACCGCAGTTCCCGTACAGAACGCAATGAAGGACGCAGGTCTTACCAATGCTGATCTCGGACAGGTTCTCCTTGTCGGCGGATCTACCCGTATCCCCGCAGTTCAGGATAAGGTTCGTCAGCTTACCGGTAAAGAGCCTTCCAAGAGCCTTAACCCTGATGAGTGCGTAGCAATCGGAGCTTCCATCCAGGGTGGTAAACTTGCAGGTGATGCAGGTGCCGGAGATATCCTTCTCCTTGATGTTACTCCCCTTACTCTTTCCATCGAGACCATGGGAGGCATCGCTACCCACCTTATCGAGAGAAACACCACCATCCCTACCAAGAAGAGCCAGGTATTCTCTACTGCAGCTGATAACCAGACCGCGGTTGATATCAACGTAGTACAGGGTGAGAGACAGTTCGCTCACGATAACAAGTCCCTGGGACAGTTCAGACTCGACGGTATCGCACCCGCTCCCAGAGGAGTACCTCAGATCGAGGTTACCTTCGATATCGATGCAAACGGTATCGTTAACGTATCCGCTAAGGATCTCGGAACCGGCAAGGAGCAGCACATCACCATCACCGCAGGCTCCAGCATGTCCGACAATGATATCGAGAAGGCAATCAAAGAGGCTCAGGAGTTCGAAGCTCAGGACAAGAAGAGAAAAGAGAATGTTGAAGCCGTTAACGATGCAGATGCATTCGTATTCCAGACCGAAAAGGCTCTGAAGGAAGTAGGCGACAAGGTTTCCGATGACGACAGATCAAAGGTTCAGGCTGATCTGGACAAGGTCAAGGAACTGGTTGCAAAGGTAAGAGGCAATGAAGCAAGCGCAAGCGATTCCGATATCGATGCACTTAAGGCTGCCAAGGAAACTCTTATGAACTCTGCTCAGGGCGTATTCACCAAGATGTATGAGGCAGCAGGCGCTGCTGGAGGTGCAGGTCAGGCAGGACCTGATATGGGCGGTTTCTCAGGCGGTGCCGCAGATCAGGGCGCAGGCCAGGGTGCAGGACAGTCTTCTTCATCCGACGATGATGTTATAGACGGTAATTTCCGTGAGGTTTAATAAAAATGGCAGATACCAAGCGTGACTACTACGAAGTTCTCGGAGTAGACAAGAGCGCTGATGAAGCAACTCTTAAAAAAGCATACAGGGTGCTTGCCAAGAAGTACCATCCGGATGCAAATCCCGGCGATAAGGAAGCGGAGGCCAAGTTCAAAGAGGCCTCCGAGGCCTATGCCGTTTTAAGTGATCCCGATAAGAGGGCAAAATACGACAGGTATGGTCATGCCGCATTTGACGGGGCACAAGGCGGTGCCGGCGGATTTGATTTCACAAATATGGACTTCAGTGATATCTTCGGTGATTTCGGAGATATCTTCGGCAGTTTCTTCGGCGGCGGAAGACGCTATTCCTCCGGTGCCGGAAACGGTCCCATGAAGGGTGCCAATATCCGTACCAGTGTAAGACTCACCTTTATGGAGGCGGTCTTCGGATGTAAAAAAGAGATCGAGCTGAACGTAAAGGAAGAGTGTAAATCCTGTAAGGGAAGCGGAGCAAAGGCCGGAACCAGCCCCGAAACATGTTCGACCTGCGGAGGAAAGGGTCAGGTAGTCAGATCAAGAAATTCCGCATTCGGTCTCATGAGAAGTGTCGAGGTCTGTCCCGACTGCCGCGGAACCGGTAAGATCATCAAGGATAAATGTCCCGACTGTCGCGGAACGGGATACATATCCATCAAGAAGAGATATTCGGTGGATTTCCCTGCCGGTATTGATAACGGACAGGCTGTAAGTCTTGCTGAACTGGGCGATCCCGGAACCAATGGCGGCCCCAGAGGAGATGTCAGGGTTGAGGCCATAGTCGACAGACATCCCATTTTCCAGAGAGACGGATTTGATATATATTCCCTGGTTCCCATCTCATATGCTGTTGCAGCACTGGGCGGATCGGTTTTGGTGGATACCGTGGATGGCAAGGTCATCTATGATGTTAAGGCCGGAACCCAGACCGATATGAGAGTAAGACTTAAGGGTAAGGGCGTTCCTTCCTGGAGAAACAGAAACCAGAGAGGAGATCACTACATCACTCTTGTTGTGGAGACCCCCGAAAAGCTTTCCAATGAGGCAAAAGAACTTCTCAGGAAATTCGATGCCCTGACCGGTGATTCACTCCATGCTGCTGAAAAAGCATCTAACGGAGATGCACCCAAGGATAAGCCCGGCAAGAAGAAAAAACTGTTCTGATAAATATTTAATGGTAAAAGTGCACCACTTTGGTGCACTTTTTTTGTAATGTTATCCTTCCAAATCATCTTGTAATGATATCTGAAATAGGTTATATTTACTATAACTTAATCCATTAAGTAGATTTCTTGGGGGTGTTTTTGGGGGATAGTTTTATGGTTTCCATGAAAGACATAGCAAGAGAATGCGGAGTGTCGGTAGCCGCTGTCAGTAAAGCACTCAGCGGGCAGCCCGATATCAGCGAAGCCACCAGAGATAAGATCAAAAAGGCTGCTGAAAGAATGGGATATCAGCCCAATTCCGCCGCAAAAGTCCTGCGAACTCACAGATCCAATAATATCGGCGTGCTTTTTGTTGATGAGGCTCATAACGGTCTGACCAACGAATTCTTCGCACTTCTGCTGGACAGATTCAAGCATATAGCCGATTCAAAGGGTTATGATATCACCTTCATCAACAGAGGATTATCATCCAGTAATGCCGTTGATATGAGCTATCTTGCCCATGCCAGATACCGTTCATTTGACGGTGTCCTTATCGCCTGTATGGATTTCCATGATCCGGAGATCATTGAACTGGCAGAGAGTGATATTCCCATAGTCAGCATTGACTACACCTTTCAAAACAGGATGTCGGTAGTTTCGGACAACATTACCGGAATCAGGGAGCTTGTGCTCTACTGCGTGAAGATGGGACACAGAAAGATCGCATATGTTCACGACGGAAATGACAGTGAAGTTACGAAGGATCGTGTAGGGGCCTTTAGGGAGACCATGGAAAGCCTGGGACTGACCGTTCCCGAAGAGTATATGCCCATAGCGGAATACAGAAAGACCGAGAATTCAAGAAAGGCTACAGAGAAACTTCTTGCTCTAAAGGATCGTCCCACCTGCATTCTTTACCCCGACGATTTCTCATCCTTAGGTGGAATTGCAGCCATCAAGGAAGCGGGACTTGAGATTCCTAAAGATATTTCCATAGTGGGATACGACGGTATCAGAGTCGGCAGACATCTTACGCCATCTCTTACAACCCTCAGACAGCCAACGGAACTCATCGGTGAGACAGCAGCCCAGAAACTTATCTCACTCATTGAAAATCCCTCAGAGACGAAACCTGAGAAGATCGTGGTAAAGGGAAGAATCTACGAAGGCGGATCCGTTGCCAAAATTCAGAATGTTTGATAAGACACATTAATTTGTGTCCTTCAATAAACCCAATCAATTTATTCTAAAGGAGAAGTCAATATGAAATTCGGCCATTTTGATGACGAGCACAGAGAGTATGTCATTGAGACCCCGAAGACTCCCCTGCCCTGGATCAATTACCTGGGAAGTAAGGAATTCTTTTCGCTGATCTCAAATACCTGCGGAGGCTATACCTTCTACAAGGATGCCAAGCTTCTCAGACTTACAAGATATCGTTACAACGATGTTCCCATGGACATCAACGGAAAGTATTTCTACATCAAGGACGGAGACTGTGTTTGGAATCCCGGCTGGAAGCCTACCCAGACTGAGCTTGATGAGTATGAGTGCCGTCACGGTATCGGATACAGCAAGTTCAAGGGTGTTAAGAAGGGCGTAAGAGCAGAGGTTCTTACCTTCGTTCCCGTGAACGATAACTGCGAAGTATCAAAGCTTGTTGTAACCAACGATTCATCCGAAGAAAAAAATATCAGCATCTTCTCATATGTTGAGTGGTGTCTCTGGAACGCAGATGATGATTCAAGAAACTTCCAGAGAAACTTCTCCACCGGTGAAGTTGAAGTAAAGGGTTCCGCTATCTATCACAAGACCGAGTATAGAGAGCGTAGAAACCACTATGCCGTTTATTCGGTAAATGCTCCCATCGCCGCATTTGATACCGCAAGGGATTCATTCCTCGGCCTTTATCATTATGCCGGAGATCCCGAAGCAGTAATGAACGGAAAGCTTACCAACTCCATGGCTTCCGGATGGAGCCCCATCGCTGCTCATCAGCTTGATGTTACCTTAAAGCCCGGAGAGAGCAAGTCCTATGTATTTGTTCTTGCATACATCGAGAATCCCGTAGAGGATAAGTGGGAATCCCACAACGTCATCAACAAGAAGCCTGCTGAGGCACTTCTTTCCAAGTATGATACCGATGCAAAGGTAGATGCCGCATTCGCAGAGCTGAATGCTCAGTGGGACAAGCTCCTTAACATCTACACCGTTGATTCTTCAAACGACAAGGTTAACCGTATGGTCAACATCTGGAACCAGTACCAGTGCATGGTTACCTTCAATATGTCCAGATCCGCTTCTTACTACGAGTCAGGTATCGGAAGAGGAATGGGATTCAGAGATTCCTGCCAGGATCTTCTCGGATTCGTTCACCTCATTCCCGACAGAGCACGTGAGAGGATCATCGATATCGCATCCACCCAGTTCGAGGACGGACGTGCATATCACCAGTATCAGCCTCTTACCAAGAAGGGTAATTCAGACATCGGATCAGGCTTCGGTGACGATCCCCTTTGGCTTATTGCAGGAACCAGCGCTTATATCAGAGAGACCGGAGATGCAACCATTCTCGATGAGATGGTTCCCTTCGACAACGATATGTCCGTTGCACAGCCTCTTATGGAGCACCTTCGCAGATCCTTCGGTTATGTTGATACCCACAGAGGACCTCACAACCTTCCTCTTATCGGAAGAGCAGACTGGAATGACTGCCTGAACCTTAACTGCCATTCAACCCAGCCCGGCGAGTCCTTCCAGACCTTCGGACCCAGTGAGGGACCTGTTGCAGAGTCAGTATTCATCGGTGGTATGTTCGTTAAGTACGGTAACGAGTATGCTGATCTCTGTGATCTCAAGGGACTTAACGAAGAGGCTGCTAAGGTAAGAGCTTCCGTTGAAGAGATGAACAAGATCCTTCTTGATTCCAATGCAGGTTGGGACGGAGAATGGTTCGTAAGAGCATATGATTCCTACGGAAATAAGGTAGGAAGCAAGGATTGCGAGGAAGGTAAGATCTACATCGAGCCTCAGGGCTTCTGCGTCCTGGCAGGTGTAGGTAAGGAGACCGGTGAAGCTGAGAAGGCTCTCGACTCCGTAAAGAAGCATCTTGATACCAAGTACGGTGTAATGATCCTTCAGCCTGCATATACCGTTTATCACGAAGAACTCGGTGAGGTTTCCTCATATCCCCCCGGATACAAGGAGAACGCCGGAATCTTCTGCCACAACAATCCCTGGGTTTCCATCGCAGAGACCGTTATCGGAAGAGGAGACAGAGCATTCGAAGTTTATAAGAAGACCTGTCCCGCATACACTGAGGAGATCAGTGAGATCCACAGAACCGAGCCTTACATCTACTGCCAGATGGTAGCAGGCGCTGATGCCAAGTTCCACGGAGAAGGAAAGAACAGCTGGCTCACCGGAACCGCAGCATGGACCTTCGTTAATATCTCACAGTACATCCTGGGCGTATATCCCACTCTCAAGGGACTTTCCGTTGATCCCTGCGTACCCGCAGACTTCGGCGATTTCAATGTAAAGAGAGTTTACAGAGGCGTTGAGTATGATATCACCGTTAAGCAGAACGGAGTTCAGAAGGGTGTTAAGGAACTCATCGTTGACGGTGCAAAGGTTGAGGGAACCGTAATCCCTTACGATGCATCCAAGAAGACCGTTAAGGTTGAAGTTGTAATGGGATGATCCCGTAAAGCATAAGAAAATCCCGCAGGTATATGCCTGCGGGATTTTTATGTATATGGAAAATTTAAAGGATCATGAAATCCCAGCCGAGAACATCCGCAATATAGATGATCCCGTAGTGAAGGTGAATAAGGATAAGAATCCACCCCAGGATGATGATGAACCGTGCGGGTTTTGAAGAGGCTCTTTTTTCCATGTTCAGGAAATGAAGCAGTGCGGATGCCCAAAGCAAAAGCATTCCGAAGAGCATGGGCCATATGAAGTCTCCGTGCATCAGCTTGTCTCCGCCCTCACCGAGAAGAGCTGCTTCCAGAAAACCTACTGCGTATGAAACGATACCTAAGATTCCCATTGGCTCTTTCACAAAATTCTTCGAATCTGCAATGATCACAAGGATCGGAAAACTCATGCTAAAGAGTATGGATAAGGGAATGTTTTCACTGAATGCGGACCAGACCTCAAGCCAGCCCGTAATGATCATGCCCTCTCCGCCACCATAGCTGCCGCCGAAAAGAAAGTATGCGAAGAATTCTACCAGTATGATGAGAAGGCAGGGAAGAGCAACAAGAAAAGTAGGAAGAAGGGCTCTCTTAAAATATTGCATTCCCTTTTTTTCTCTGACTGCACCGAACTGCTTTGCCAGCATAATAAGTCCCACGGCGGGGATGAACATTTCTGCAAATACAGGTTTGGCCAGTGCGGAGAGAACAAGGATGAGAGCAAGGAGGATACGGATCTTCTTTTCGCTCATTCGGAAAAATACCGGCTCTGTTTTATCGGATTCCTGATATTTCCACAGATCGATAATGAGCATGAAGCTCAGAAGAGCAAAGGGACGCGCAGCCATATGGGTGGGATTAAACAAAGGATTGATGGAGAAAGAACCCAGAAGTCTGCTTGATCCAAGATCCAGATAATCGATCCATACGGGCTGAAGGATAGTCAGGGTAAATGCGATAAATGAAGAGCAGGTGATGTACAGTCCATGCTCGTAATGATCATTCCATCTTTCTATCATGAAGACAGTTATGAAATATGAAGCCAGTAAAAACAGGCAGCTTGTTATTCCTGCGGAAACATCAAGAGGAATACGACACAATTTATAGAATATCAGAACAAAGACATGCCATAAAAAATAGGGGGCCATCTTCCAGCCCTCTATGGGACTGACTCCGGTGAATGTGGTGATGTAAACATACACATGACCGTTGTAGTCGGACATATCATTCGGGAGTTCGTGCATGACGACCCCGTACATAACGTAGCACAGTATAAGCGCAAATCCCAAAACAGGAAGTATACGCGACGGTGACACTTTATTATTTTGTTCGGAAATAGTTGATCCCATAGCGTTTAGTGAAGAGGCGACTGTATTTTATTCCGAAAGTATTTATGATATCATTTGATAGGTTCTTAAACGCACAGGTTAATGTTATCACAGTTTGACAAATGGGTAAACTCTGACAGGGAAGAGAAGAATGAAGAAAAATGCGGGAATCATCATAACGGTGGCAGTGATGCTTGTGATCATGTTGATACCTATGCCTGCAGATGCTCTGTATCTGCGGTTTTCCGTCAGGGAAGGAAGCACGGATGATTACAGACTGTATTACACTACCGTTCAGATGCCGGTTTTTGACGGAGCTAATTTCATAGATTCCTATACAGATGAAAGAAACGGAATGGTAACTTTCAGGATCGATCCTTCCATGGAGGGCACCATTACAGGGCTTCGACTTGATTTTCCTCCGGAGGAAAGTGAGACTGTCATTGACGGTATAAGTGTAAATTCCGGAGGTATTGTTAAGAGAAGATTTTCCGTTCCGGAGATTTTTAATGATGCCGAATACCTCATGGTAAACGGAATGAATCTGTCCACCGTTGCATCAAGAGAAACTTTGCATGCGGTAACCACTCCGGATGACCCCTTTGTCATTTTCGGACCCGAGATCGTAAAGAAACTCACGACAGGTTTTTCACATAAGTTTTCAACAAAACTATTAATCGTATTACTTATAGCCATGGGATTGCTTTTCCATAAAAAAGACTATTTCACAAAAAGTGAATCGAAAGGAAACTTGTCATGACACTTCAGCAGATGAAATATGTTATAGAGATCGCAGAGCGGGGATCCATGAATGAAGCGGCAAAGAGCCTGTTCATGTCTCAGCCCAGCCTCTCTCAGGCCATAAAGGATCTTGAAGATGAGATAGGAATTACCGTATTTCAGAGAAGTAACAGAGGAATAGAACTTACCACTGAAGGAAGCGAATTCCTCGGTTATGTACGTCAGATACTGGACCAGTATGCTCTGATGGAAGACCGTTATCAGGGAAGATCGACCGCCGAAAAGAAGTTCTATGTCTCGGCACAGCATTACACATTCGCTGTAGAAGCATTCTCCAATGCGGTCCTCAAAGCGGGTATCGATCAGTTTGATTTTGCGATATATGAGACAAGAACCCATGAGATAATTTCCAATGTCAAGAATCAGAGGAGTGAACTCGGAATCCTGTACGTGAATGATTTCAACCGC
>JAEEGL014224971.1_pt1 | contig 18160 bp, 10 predicted proteins | sample 9134231 | NCBI WGS metagenome assembly JAEEGL01 (sample SAMN16246548, study PRJNA631951) | gut metagenome | biome: gut microbiome; feature: rumen; material: fiber-attached | host: Bos | place: Iran: Karaj | collected 2018-10 | reverse complement strand
CTCTGGTGCAGGCTTTGTCCCGGGCCGGGGGCTTAAATGACGATCGCGCCAATTCCTCAGGAGTTTTTGTGTTCCGTTTTGAGGATCGGGAGAGCTGGGAAAAGCTTTATGCGGAGATCGGGCAGGATCCGGCGGTGAAGACTCCGGTATCGCAGGCCTCCGGCAGCGGTCTTTATGAAAATGCTGACAAGGTGCCTGTAGTGTATCAGATCGACTTCGGGCGGCCGGACAGTTTTTTTGCGGCCCAGAAATTCCGGGTTAAGGACGGGGACGTGATTTATGTTGCCACGGCCTCCGGCTATGAGCTTCAGAAGTTCTTAAAGCTTATCGGCACTCTTGTGAACCCGGCCCTGTCCTGGGGTAACTCCATCAGCAATCTGACAGACTAGGGGAGAGACATCATGAGCGCCCCCTTCAGAAAGACGCTGATTGTCTGGAAGGCCATTTTTTTAAAGGATGCCCTGAGCCGGTTTTTCGGGAGCAGGGCGGCTTGGGTATGGCTGCTTCTGGAGCCTTCTGTTCATGTGGTGTTTTTGGCTTCTATTTATGCCATTATCAGCCGCAAAACCATGCAGGGGGTGGCGGTGCAGCCCTGGCTGGCCGTGGGGATGCTGTCTTTTTTTGTATTCAGAAGAACTGCGGTGCAGGTGCTCCACTCCATTGACTGCAACAAGCCCTTCTTTGCCTTCCGGGAGGTGCGGCCCTTTGATGCCGCCCTGTGCCGGGGCGGGGTGGAAGCTTTTGCCATGTTCTTTGTTTCCCTGATTATTGTGGCAGCATTGGCGGTGGCCGGCTTTAATATGTTTCCTGATAATCTGATTACGTGCATTCTGGCGTATTTCGGACTCTGGTTTCTGGGATTTGGCTATGGGCTTATCTCCTCGGTTTCCATGCGTTTGGTGCCGGACAGCGGCTTTATTCTGCAGGTGCTGATGATGCCGATGTACATCATCTCCGGAATCATGATGCCCATAGCGATTATTCCGGAGCCGTACCGGGGGCTTCTGTTAATTAATCCGGTGCTTCATGGCGTGGAGGCCATGCGCATTGGCTTCTGGGGCGAGTTTTACCGCCAGACTGGCGAGATCAGCCTGGCATATCTTTATGCCTGGGATCTCGTGCTGGTGGTTATTGGCATGGCCCTTTATCAGGCTCTGGAAACAAGACTGGTAAGACAATGATAATATTAAAGGATATCTATAAAAGGTACACCTCGCGGCAGGGGGTGGGCGACTGGGTCTTGAAGGGCATCAGTCTGGTGATCCCCAAAAACCGCAGCGTGGGCATTATCGGGGGCAACGGCGCCGGCAAGTCCACCCTGCTCAGAATAATCTGCGGAGCGGACTATGCCTCCTATGGCACCGTGGAACGCCGCTGCCGGGTGTCCTGGCCCATGGGCAACGGCGGGGTGGAGCCCACCATGACCGGCCGGCAGAACGCCAAGTTTATCTGCCGGGCGCAGGGCTTTGAGGATGAAATGGCGGAACGAATCCGCCGCATTGAGGATTTTGCGGACATCGGAGAATCCTTTGACAAGCCGGTGAACACATATTCCTCCGGTATGAGATCCCGCCTGCAGTTTGCGCTGTCCCTGGCCTTTGATTTTGATGTCTATGTCTCGGATGAGGTGACCTCAGCCGGCGATGCCGCCTTCAGAGACAAGGCTGCTAAGGCCTTCAAGGATTTAACTGGCAGATCCAGCATCATTATGGTGGCCCATAATGACTCCATGCTGAAAACCTTCTGCGAGTCCGGGATATTTCTTTATAAAGGAAAGGCTACCTGGTACGACAATATCGACGATGCACTGAAAGCTTACAAGGAAACACTTAAAAAATGACAAATAAAGCAGCTCCGGCAGCCGGAGGCAATAAAACCGCAGCGGCTCCCGCAGGAAGTCAGCCTCAGCCGAATCCCGCGGCAAATAATCCTCAGACTGAAATCAATACCGCTACCATGAAAAAGCTGGGTCAGACTACCAGAGTTGTTAACAGAGCGTTTAAGATTCTTAATCTTCTGACGTTGGTTCTGGGGGTTCTCCTGAGCAGCTACTGGGCCTATGCTTCTGGGCGGTATGTTTCCGAAGCGGTGTTTTTTGTGCAGAACACCGATACCGCAGGAGCCGGCGATACCGGGGACATTCTCAGCATGTTCAGCGGCAATGCCGGCAATAAAACCGATCAGCTGGTGCTTCGGGAATATCTGACATCGGTGGATATACTGAAGAAGGCCGATAAAAAGCTCCATCTCCGGGAGCACTACAGCGATCCCAAAAATGACTTCTTTTCCAGAATGTGGTTTAAGAACATCGAAACCGAATGGTTCTACCGGTATTTTCTGAACCGGGTCGGTGTTTACTATGACGAGTTCAGCGGAGTGGTGCGGCTCCGGGCCGAAGCCTTTGATTCAGAAACTGCCTATCAGCTTGCCTCATTTCTGGTCAGCGAAGGCGAATCATTTATGAACCGGATCAGTCATGAAATCGCCAATGAGCAGGTGGTATTTCTGGAAAAGCAGGTGGACCTGGCCCGCAAGGAGCTTCTTACGGCCAATCAGAATCTCCTGAGCTTTCAGAACCGCAAAAATCTGAGTTCCCCTACCGCAGAGGTGGAGGGATATCAGAAGCTTATTCTGGATCTGGAGAAGCAGAAATCCGAGCTTACCATCAGAATCAATTCTCTGCCTCCGGCGCTGGCCGGCGGGAACCAGCTGGCTTTGACCCTGAAGAACAACCTGGAGGCAGTGGAAACGCAGCTAAGCCGGGTGCGGGGACTTCTGACCTCAAATGACAGCACTGCTCTTAATGAGCTGGTGGAGCAGGAGCAGCTCTATAAGATGGACGTGGAGTTCAAGAAGGAGATCTACTCCTCAGCACTTGCCGGCCTTGTCAAGGGGCAGATGAACGCCGCCCGGCTGATTAAGCATGTTTCTGTGATTCAGGCTCCGTCAAAGCCTGAATATGCCATGAAGCCCGACCGGATCTACTGCTTCTTTGCCACTTGGATTACGCTGCTTCTGGTGAGGGGCATGTTCCAGCTTCTTAAGGCGGTAATACTGGATCATGTGGATTAAAAGGAGTCAGTCTCCGGATGTGTTCGCAGAGTTCATTTCCGGTGAACAACGGCGGCGGTAAAGGTATTTTCTCGGGCGGGATCTTTTCCTGCGGCCGTTCTGAAACGGAGTTCTTATGAAAAACCCGATTTCCGGACTTTATTTTCGATATTATTTTGCCTTCAGCCAGATGAAGGCCTGCCGTTCCTGTTTTGACAGGTATTCTCCGGAAGAGAGGGAACGGTTTATCAGAGAGCGCTCTTCCCGTCCCCGTCTCCTGGCGTTGAATCTTGCCGCCTTGGCCCGGGATCTCTGGAAGATTCCCGCCTTCCGGGAGCAGTCCGTCCGTCTGATGCTGGAGTCGCGTGAGCTTGTCCCTGGACTCTCCAAGGACAAGTGGCTGGTTCTGAGGCTTTTTGAGACCGGTAACCCCCATGAAAGCAGAATTGCCCTGATACGGGTTTTGCGGACAATGTTCCGCGCGGATTACGAGATGATAGCCGTCTTAAGAACGGCAAAGTCCTTTTATATGGAGGAGCTTGCCAGAAACGGCTTTATCAAGTACCCGGATCTCAAGCCGGATACTTTTAAGCAGGGCCTGAGATCAGGTGATGCGTCTTCGGCTCCGGTTCCCGGCTGCATGGGGGAGCTTGCGGAAGCAGTGATCTGCGGGGATCTGCCCGAGGACGAACCTGATGAACTTCGTCTCCGGGGGATCATTGCGGATGCCTTTAAAGCCGCCGGTTTTGCCGTGCGTTCAGGGGATAATGCTCTCCAAAAGCCGGGGGCCATTGTTATGGAAATGACTCCTGGAACTCCGGAGGTCATGTTCGGCCACGGCGGGGTGCCCGCAGTTTGCGGCATTTCTGTTCCGGACAGGTCAGGGGAGGCGGAGCTCCGGATTTCTGCTGCGGAAGAGAGAATGCGAAGATGCCTTGCCCGGGGAAATCCGGTATTTGCTTTGTACTCCCCGGACGTCAATAATCACCTCCCGCAGGTTTCTCTCATCTTTGATCCTTATGATATCCCCTTTATTATTAATTCCCTTAAGCCGGAGGAGCTTTATGCCAGTCGTCTCTTTGGCAGGAGAGAGCTTTTCCGGAAATATCCGGAATATGCGGATCCCCGGTACAGATCCCCCTCCGAAGGGGAAGGAGAAAGCAGAGGAGAAAACGAAAGCGGGGGAGAAAACGGAGGAGATGCTCCGGATTTGTCTTCCGTTCCGGACAGCGGGGCTCTTCCGGAAATCCGGGTGCTGGTTGTCGGCGAGGATACGGAGGCTTTCCGGGTAAACCTGAGCCGCCAGACCTATGAATGCCGGGAAGCCTGCAGAGAGGCCGAGCTTAAAAACCGGGATCTCTCCCGTTATCAGCTTATTGCGTGGTTTTCCGACCAGGACTTTTACGAGGAGTGGTATCTCGAGGACATGGTTAATGCCTTCAGGATTTCCGGGGCTGATTTTGTGAGCAAGGAGGCTTATTACCGGGGACGGGATTTTGTTTCCGGGCCGGAATTATGCGAGATAACCGCCTTCAGCAATTTCGGGAGCGCGGTGTTCCGGATAGCCTCATATTCCCGGGAGGATATTATTAACAAGCGCTTCTCAGGCTCCGTAAAGGGTTATGCCGGAGATCGCTTTAACTATACCAGGGACTTCCGGGGATCCGGTGATCCGGCTTTGACGGAGGAATCTGCTTCCGGCTGCTGTCCTCTGTTCCGGGAGGGGGGCCGGGATCGCAAACCGGAGCTTACGGTGATCCTTCCGGTCTATAATAACGGCGACTTCCTTTATTTTAAGGCTTTTGCCAGTCTCCTCAGACTGTCGGTATTTAATGAGTGCGAAATCATTATTGCCGATGACGGATCGGATAATGCAAGAACTCTGGCCGTAATTAACTGGCTTTCCCGGCATTACGTTAATATAAAGGCCTGTCTGCTGCCACGGGGCGGCAGCGGTTCCGCTTCCCGGCCCCGGAACCGCGCTCTGGAAATGGCCTCCGGGGACTATGTCCTCTTTTTTGATCCTGATGACGAATGTCTGGGAGATGTCTATTCCGTCATGCTCCGGCAGGCTCGGGAAGCCCGGGCGGATCTTGTCATCGGCAACAACTACAGGGCCGGCGCCCGGCTGGTATCCTTTAACAATTATGAAAGGATGCTTTTGAAGTTTGGCGGGGAGCCTGCCGGACATCTTGAGAACGGTCTTCTGATCTCGGATCTGGCTTTCAGAACTCCGCGGATTCAGAGCATGCTGATAAGAACAGAGCTGGCGCGTCGGATCTCATTTGCTGAGGGGGCCATCGGTGAAGACACTTTATATTCCTGGCAGATTATGAGAATGGCCCGGAATTTTGTTCTGACGGATCGCTACACCCATGTTTATTATGCCGGAAGGTCGGGCTCTGCCACAAACAGCTTTACTCCGGGCATGTTCAGAAAGCTGCTCATGGTACAGTCTTGCCGCATCGCCTGGCTTAAGGAAAACGGCATTTTTGAGACCTATATGAAATCATTCTATAAAGCTCAGATCGCCGGACGCCTGCAAAGCATGCTTAAGGAATGCCCGGATTCCGTGAGGCCGGAATGCGCTGAGATCGCAGAGAAGATTACCGGGCTATATGAGGAAGCTCAGCGGAACAGAACCGGACAGAAGCGAGGAACATAGAAATGAGGCGCATTCCGGAACGTATGCGGGAATTTTTCTCAAATCTGCCTCACTATTGCCGGAAATTCCATACCTGCCGTTCCGGCAATAGGTTATAATTCTCAGGCAGTGCGGTGATTTCGGAGTGCAGAGAGCAGACGGCTTATCTGGAAGATGCGGGGAATCCTGCCGGTTATCATGCCGATAAACATTTGATTTAACATGAACAGATATCTCATACTGACTAACGATACGGAAGCTCTGCCCAACCGGGCCAGGGAGGATCATGTAAAGCGCCTTATGTGGGGCGAGCACGAAAACGGCACCGCCGGCGTGCGGGAAATGGCTTCCATCGCCAGAGAATTTAACGGTAAAATTACTTTTTTTGTGGATATCTGCGGAGCTCTGAACCGGCAGAATGAGGTGCTGGAGGTAGCCCGGTGGCTCAATGAAAACGGCCAGGACGTGGAGCTGCACCTTCATCCGGAATACCTGCCTGACTCATTCTGGAAGGAACATCATATGCAAAACTCCCCTCGCTGGCTGAACCAGTATCTGGAGCCAGACCGGGATCGCCTGATGTTTCTGATAAAAACCTTCGGCGGAGCTCTTGAAAAAGTCATCGGGCGCAAAATAAACGCCTACCGTGCGGGTTCCTTCAGGTGGAATTCCATTACTTTGGAAATGCTTAAGGAAGCGGGCATACCTCTGGCATTCAATAACACTCTGGCCTCCGTGGCAAATGGTCAGTGTCCCTATGCCGCCTCTATGCAGTTCCCTTTCCGCTGGTCAAACGGGATAGTCGAAGTGCCGGTGACAGAGCGCAATCTGTTTCCGCGGTATAAAAGCGACTGGTGGGTGCGCTTCCAGTTTCCTCTTTGCAGTCTGGTGCGCTACAGAACAGGAATCGGTTCCTACATCCCGTACAGCGTCGGTTCCCGGGATCAGTTTCTGGTGTGTCTCATGCATTCGTGGTCCTTCCTGTACCGGAACAGCGAGGGCTATCAATACTATCAGGACGACAAAAGACTGGAAGAATTCCGGACTTTGCTGCGCAGAATGAGCCGGGACTTTGACATTATCGACTCCCGGGATCTGAAATACCTGATAGATTCAGGCAAACTGGAAATAACTCATACGGAAGAGATTTCGAAAACAGTATTTATTCCTGAATATCTGAAATGCAAAAATTTGGCTCGCATGAAAAATTACCGGTTCAATAAAAAAATCCTCAGGGGAAAAAACTTCGCCGAAAGTGCTGGAAACCCTGCTGGTAAAGTTTTCTCGGCAATTCAATGCTGCGTGTTGCCGGAGACAATTTACAAATATATCCGCTCTGAAAAAAACAAAAATCTGTACAACTTTACTCTCAGTAGAAATGAAGCACGGTCACATCTGATAATTACCAATAAGATTACCAATAAAATTAAAGAAAAACAATATATTCCGCTTAATATAATTTTTAATATTAATGAGTTTAAAGTATCAGGATCTTTGCCGTTGCACCTTGCGATCTCCGGTGAAAATGAGCTTCTGGCAGGAGTGTTTTTTTATAATGATGCTGGTCAAATAGTAGGCAGCACGGTTAGAAAATGCAATTCCGATGCAGAGGTAAAGGTGCCGGAAAATGCCACGCAGTTTTCCATATCAATAAGAGTTCCCGAAGATTTCCGCAGTGCGGAGCTTGCTTTTTTGGCTATGACCCCCATGAATGGCATTAAAGCATCGGTATTTCCGGAATAGAGTTTTTGAAAATCCGACATAAAAATTGTGCATTATTTAAAATGACTGCATTCAGCGGATTTTTTTATTGTTCTATAAATGTTAAAATATGAAATAATTAAAAGCCAACATGAACGGTGATAATGATGGTTTTTAAATTAGTATTTTTAACACCATGGTTATAGATCCCCGGAGAGAATACAGCAGATATTAAATCGCGATATGCTGTTTTTAATATCATTTGTTTTCTATTAATCATTTTAGTTAAGTTAAGAAGATGCAATAAATTATGAAAGTAATGATCATTGCAGGTACCAGACCTGAAGCCATAAAAGTTGCTCCCGTTGTAATGGAATTCAGAAAGCACAAGGAAATAGAGACTGTCCTCTGCAATTCAGGACAGCATCGGGAAATGATCGAACAGACCTTCAGGGATTTCGGACTGATTCCTGACATAACCCTCGAAATCATGCAGCCGGGACAGACTCTGGCTGGATTGACTTCACGCTTGTTCAACGGGATAGACAAGGTGCTCGAATCCGAAAAACCTGACTGGATCTTGGTGCAGGGGGATACGACAACGGTAATGGTCAGCGCCATGTGCGCCTTTTACCGGAATATCAAGATCGGTCATATTGAAGCGGGCCTGAGAACATTCGATAAGCGAGCTCCGTTTCCCGAAGAGGTAAACAGGCAGATCGTTACCAGGGTTGCAGACATGCACTTTGCTCCGACCAGATACTCATATGCGAATTTGATCAAAGAAGGCGTGGATCCGAACTGCGCCTTTGTGACTGGCAATACAGTCATTGATGCGCTTTACTGGACCCGGGATTTCCTGAAAGATAATCCTGAATATCTGTGCCCAGAAGTCAGAAAAGTTCTTGATGAGGGGAAGCGTGTTATTCTTGTAACCGGACACAGAAGAGAGAATTTCGGGAAAAGCTTTGAAGAAATATGCAAGGCAATATTAAATCTGGCTGATACATTCAATGAGTGCGTGTTCGTCTATCCGGTGCATTTGAATCCAAATGTGCAGGAGCCGGTCAGAAAAATGCTGGGCGGACATGAAAGGATAATGCTTCTGCCGCCGCAGCCCTATCTTAGCTTCCAAAGTATTCTGAATGCTTCTTATCTGGTGCTCACAGATTCAGGAGGGATACAGGAGGAGGCTCCAGCGCTGGGCAAGCCTGTTCTTGTCATGAGGGATGTAACAGAGCGGCCCGAAGGAGTGAAAACAGGATGCGCGAAGCTTGTAGGTCCTCATGCGGAAACCATAATCAAAGGAGTGTCTTTGCTTCTCAGCAATCCGGAAGAGTATCGGAAAATGGCCAATTCCCAGAATCCTTACGGTCATGGACATTCAGCCGAAAGGATCTATTCGGCAATTATGAGAGAAAACAATGAGATAATTTAAAAATAGCATGGTATACATCCAGGGGAGAGCACAGCTCCGGTCTTAATAAAACAGATTGCTTGCGCAGAAGGAATGCTAAAGCTGCCTGCGCAAGCCTCTTCTGTTTTCTGTTATTGTAAAAGATATAAGCCTGCTTATCTTTGCTGTTTAACTCGCGCTTCTGCCGAATTTCATCTCAAATGCAAACATCTCCTGTCGCTTATATAAGACTCAGCAGAAATCAGACTGAAAGGAAAATCAAACTCTGTATAAGATCTGACAAACAGGAAATCTTTGCAGGTACAGGCAAATCCCTGTTTAAAGATGGATTCAAAAATCAGAACAGTCATGGTGGTATGGTTATGCGCAGATTCGCTGTAAACAGTAAATTTCATAATGCTATATAACATCTTATCATTCAGATAAACAGCTCATATTCCAAAAATAATTTTTAATGATTACATGGCTGTCAGCCATTAATATATTCCAAAAATTTTAAAATTATGCATCCGGCGGCAATATACTAGTCAGTTGCAGAGTACGTGTGAGAAGCAGCATTAAGGTGTTTTTGGATCAAATACAACTCCTTTTTTTGAATTATAACCAAAGCTTTTGTACACTACCCGTTATATCAGTAGTCACATAGAGGAATGTCATGTTCGGCGTTAGTAAAATCTTTAAAAAAAATGAACCAAATTTTGATTTAAGCAAGGGACTTGATGCACTGGAAGCGGATATAAGAAAATCCGCAAAGAACAACAAGGATTTAGCTGATCAATTGAGAGTGCTGGCAAAGAACGCTTTCTGCAAAGATCCGGAAACTGCAATCAGGTTCATGATTGAATCCAATGAACTTGTTCCCTATGTATCCAAAGCCAAGTGGCTGATGTTCAGATTTTACGAATTAGGAAGAATGGAGGAATGCAAAAAATATTTCGATGAAATACAATCCTATGCATTCACACAGGATTCGGAAATTGCCAAGCTTAATAAAATTATTAATGATATTGCTGGGTATGATTTAAACAGCTGCGCATCATTATCAGATGGAAAAGGATCTAACCAAAAAAATCCCCTGCTTAATGCTGAACAGGAAAAAAAGAAGTTCAGCTCGCAGGCTTTTATCCTGAAGGATAATCTGACCAGAATGTCATTGCTGATGAAAAATGAGAATGCTGTAAACAGCAACATTCTTAATCTGCTGAACAGCAATAAGGACAATTTGAAATTTTTAAGGAAATACTTCCTGTCCTGTAATAAATACAGCAGTCAGTTTAACAGTATAAGAAATGCGCTGAGCATTAAACAGCTTTATGACATAATTAACGAGAAAAACAGAAATGACATTCTGACTGTATACAGGAGTAAAAAAGGAATACAGGTAGCTGACAGGGACAGCTCTTCCCGGGATTTCGTCAGTCAGAATCTATCAGAATTGTCACATTTTCATTCCAGTAACGGAAGCCGCATATTTACAAAGCTTGATACTTCAATTGGAGTGATCTGCGATGAGTTTTACTGGGATTCTGTAAGCAGCGCTGCAAATTTCATTTATTTAACTCCGTCAAATTATGAAAGCAAGATAAAGGAAATCGATATTCTATTATTTGTTTCAACATGGAATGGGCTGAATAAAGAATGGGTAGGTGTTGCTTCAGCAAATCTGGAAAGCAAAATAAGCAAAGTTGCTGTCAATATACTTAAGGAATGCAAAAAAAATAACATTCCTACAATATTCTACTCGAAAGAAGATCCAACGAATTACGATATATTTGTCGGATACTCAAAATTGTGTGATTATGTGTTAACGACAGACTGCGACTGTTTATCAAAATATAAAGCTGACGCTCCGAATGCCAAGGAATACGGAGTAATCCAATTTGGCATTAATCCAAATGAACACAATCCTATCGGAGTAAATAGTAATAGCAGAAAAGAGGTTCTGTTTTCCGGATCATGGATGAAAAAATACCCGGAAAGATGTAGTGATATTCGGAATATTTTTGATGGCGTTATAAATTCGGATTTCAAGTTATCAATCATAGACAGATTTTACGGACAATATGACGGAAAATACAGTTACCCGGAAGATTACGATCAGTATATCTATCAGGGAATTGAGCATAAAACTCTTCAGAAGGTTCACAAATTATCTCCCTGGTCAATTAATGTAAATACCGTGAAGTACAGCCCTACGATGTTTGCCAACAGAGTGTTTGAATTGCAGGCAAACGGCTCGCTTCTGCTGTCAAATTACAGCATGGGAGTTAACAACATTTTACCAACGGTATTTATGATTTTTGCTGCAAATGAAGTTCCTTTGATTTTGCGATCTTTTTCAGACGAAGAATTGTATGAAAGGAGAATGTTTGGCGTAAGGACAATTTACAATAATCATACCTGCTATGACAGGTTAAAACAGATTCTGGATTATTGCTCATTAACCAAAAACATTGAAACCAATGCGAAAATTCTTGTGGTAGGCAGTGGCAGCAAAGAATTTTACGAAAATTATAACAGACAGAGTTACCCGAATAAAGATTGCTGCACGATAGACAAACTGAATGCGGAATTGCTGTCGAAATTCCAGATAATCACATTCTTTTCTGACAGTGATTTATATGAAGAATTTTATCTTGAGGATATGATTAACGCATTCAAGTACACTGATTGTGATTATATAACGAAGTCTTCGTACCTCGATGGCTTTCTTACATTGCACGAAGGCACGGAACATGATTATACAGAGACAGTTCCTGATTGCTGCAGATCTGTGTTCTGGATTAATTCATATTCAACAGAGGAAATTATAAGTAAAAATCTTAATTCGTCTAAGAAAGGTTATTCTATAGATCATTTTAACTATATAGCAAATTATAAAGGAATTAACGCTGTATATAATCAGCCTTCATCCGATTATAAATTGTCAATCATTCTTCCAGTCTATAACAATGGGATGTTCCTGTATGGAAAATCCTTTGCAAGCATCAGAAGATTGTCAATCTTTAACGAGACAGAGATTATAATTGTAGATGACGGTTCAACTGATTCCAGAACTATATCAATAATAAAATATCTTGAAAGGCATTATTCTAACATAAAGACCTTCTTCTTTGAGAAGGGCGGCTCAGGTTCAGCTTCAAGGCCAAGAAATAAGGGCCTGTCAATGGCTGAAGCTAAATACGTGATATTTGTTGATCCGGACGATGAATGCATAAACGACAGTTTTTCGGAAATGCTTTACAATGCAATGACATCTGATACAGATTTGATCATTAGCAATAACATAAGAGCTGGAGATAAAATTATCAATTTTAATAATTACAATTTCCTTTTCTCAAAATTCAAATCAAATTGCTTTACCTGTGAAAATGGTCTGTTAATTTCTGACATAGACTATCACACGCCAAGAATACAATCAATGGTCATCAGAACATCAATAGCTAAGCAAATCTCTTTTATTGAGGGGGCTATAGGCGAGGATACCCTGTATTCATGGCAAGTTTTGAAGCAATGCTCCAGCATTCGCATCTGCGATTTGACATCCCATGTTTACTATTCCGCCAGAGGCAACTCTGAAACTAATGTCATAGCCCCGTCCATGTTTAATAAATTATATCTATCACAAAAGGGTAAAATTTCATGGCTTGTTGATAATCATATAATGGGCAATTATATGGATTCGCGTTTTGAGAATTACGTAAATTCGTGGATTTTCTTCCAGTTGAATAAATCCGACAAAGATAATATTTTAGAAAATGCGAGACTGGTTTACAACATAATTTCTCTTTATGCTGAATATCTGAAAGATGAAACAAGTTCAATATATAAGTTTTATAATCTATGGAAACAAGACAAATGCACAGAAGCGCTCCAATTAGTAGAAAGTACCCAAATCAAATAATTTATTAAATAACTTTTGATCATGGCACAGAATATTATCTGATGATGTCTGCGCAATTCAAAAATTTATATTGCGGATATTTAGCATTATAAAATCAGAGAAGAAACATAATTCCTCACTCTTTTTTGAGGCTATGTTCGCGCATGGCTGATTATGCACATTGATGGATGGGAATATAAGCATCCAATATTTTAGAGGCATATACGGCTTTTAAAATACTACTTGAAAATAAGGACTATAGATATGTTCTACGATTCTGTTTATAGAGGATTAAAGGATTTTGATTACAGCGATTACAATAATTTTATACAATCAATTAATAATTCATGTAATGATTTTTTTAAACCGAATTATACTATAAATAATACCGACGTCCCGAAATATACATTAGATTCTTTAGATAGAGATAGTCTTCATGACAGATTTTCTGTTGTATACAATAAAGCAAAATTTGATTGTCTTATAACACCATCCCAAGACCTTGACACAAAATCTTTATTTGTAATATTTTCAGGAAGCAGAAATATTTCTGATGATAGGATACCTATCTTCAAAAGATGGTCTTTCTATAAATTTGCCGGTTCGTTAGTACTAAATATAGCGGATCCCATGTTTTATGATTATGATAAACTGTCTCTGGGGTGGTACTACGGTAAAAAAGACGAATCCTATATTGAATATCTTTACATTATTATTAAAAAAATATGCGGTTTGTTGAATATTGATGAAAGAAGATTAGTTTTATTTGGCTCATCAGGAGGCGGATATGTAGCTCTTCAGTTATCAATGTACTTTCAATATTCAATTCATGTTGCTATTAATCCGCAAATCAATATTAATAAATATTATTATGCATCGGAATTTGAGACTTTAACGAGTATTAACCTGGAAGTAAAAGACGTTTATCGTCGCAATGAGACTTTAGATATAGTTGCTGATAAAGTTAAAAACAAGGCAAATAGATTCCTAATTCTTCAGAATTTGCAGGATAAGCAGGATTGTATTAATCATTTATTTCCATTGATTAAAGTTTTAGGAGTCAGCAAACTTCACCTTGGACTAAACGAATCATCAGATAATTTATTACTATGGCTTTATTCTTGTATTGGCGGACACAATACGCAAGGTGATCAATTAATTTTTAGCCATGTTATGTATCTGACTAATAAAATTTTAAATTCTGAAGTTATTACATGCTTCGATCATTATCTAATTAAGAATATATCTGTATTGTGGAAACAGATTGAATGGTTTAAGTATCAAATTAGAGAATTCTCTGCAAGCACTAAATCTAAAAACGAAAATGACGTTTCAAATATTAATCCAGACGTTTCGCTTTTATCTATTCAAGGTAATAGAACGTACTCTGAAAATGAAATTTCCAACACTGCTGTCGATATTTCTCTTTTTAAGAGGGGTTTTATTCTTTTTAGAAAATCAGATTATCCCTCAGCAGATGTTGGCTTTTTGAGAATTGACAATTACCATTCTCATGATTTTAAAGAAATTCCTATAGCTGATACAGGTTATGATATATTCATTGACAACAATTATAATCTAAATTTGGAACAAAAAGACGAGGTTACCATATGCGCAATAGGTACACTATTGGATACTCAAAATTGTAAATCTTCTTGTTCTGACATTTGCAAAAAAATATTGGACTTGTTTGCCTTAAATAAAGATTTTGTAAATAATGAGAAGCTTCTTGATTACTTAGATTACATTAACGGCAGATACGTAGTTTTTATTCTCCTTAAAAATGATGTTTTTGTATTCAATGATGCATGCGGATTAAGATCTGTATACTACCATAAAAATAAATTTTTATTCAGCAGTCATTACAATTTATTAAACCTGTTTGCTAATGAGAAGGAATCAGAATTTTTTGCAAAATTTCAAGATTATAAAAAGAGTCAAATTTCTAAAGGAAAGCAGGTTCCTTTGTGTCTTCCCGGAAATCTTTCACCTCTTAACAATATCTGTCTATTAGTTTGCAATCATGTTTATCAGACTAGCAAACTAAAGCAGTTAAGGTTCTTTCCCAGGGTAATTGCTCCTGAATTTAATTTTGATCAAGCAAGTTCGTATATTAGTGATACCATTAAAACACAATTATCTTATCTTGCGGACAAATATCAATTAATTCAGGGATTAACTAATGGCATTGATTCAAGATTAAATTTGGCTGCTGCAAAAGACATAATAAATAAAATTTTTTACTATGCTTATTCGACTGATAATTATCATTCGCTTGATATTCATAAATTAAATTTTAGTGACGCTGTTTTGTTTAACGATGTTTCTGCTGCTGAAGAAATCTCTAATAAATTAAAATTAAACTTTAAATTGTTAAGCATATCTAAATCTGTAAGCTGTGATGAAGCAAGTATTCTTTCTTTGAATCATTACCATAATTATTTGTCTGAATTTTTAGAAGGTTTTAAGGAACTAAAGATTCCAAGAGTAAAGGAGTTAATGCATCTTAGAACTGAAATTTCGAAAATTCTGCGCAAGTCCGGTTTTTCAGCGAAAAGAGACCTTTCGGGACTTGATTTAGCGAAACAATTTACTAATTGGTCAATGATATATGATGCTTCTGATGAAATATATCCTTTGGTTGTAGATTATTATCAGGACTTTATTAATGAATTCAACCTTAATCAGGCTGATTTGCACAACTATAATGTTTGTGATATTTTCTACATAGAGCATCGTCTGAATCAGTGGTTGAGTAGTACCTTAATTCAGCAAGACCCTATTGCTGATTCTTTTGCATTATTTAACACCAGAAAAATTTTGACTTACGGAATGAATATTCCGAAGCTTTTAAAGGATAATAGTATTTTTACTAGTGAAATCACAGATCTTCTGTGGTCTGATTTAAAGAATTTAAATCAGCCAAACAGTTTAACTGCGTCCAGTGATCTCGTGGATTATGATTTTTCAAAACTTTATGGTGTCTTTAACTTCGATTTAAATGTTAACAGAAAAAGGAATTATCAAATTTTTTCTGGAAGTCAAATCAAGGGATCTGATAAATCTGTTACCTATGTTGCAAAGCCAAAACTTACTGGAATATCATTTGGTTTCTCTTCTAATATAGTTTCTAAAGGTGAATATATATATCTTTCACTTTCTTCAAATGTAGTGCCAAATAGTGTCTATTATCTAGAACTTAATATTTTTTCATTCTGGCATGAATTATGTAAAAATAATGAATTTAAATATGAAATACTCTTAAATAATAAAATAATTTATCAAATGTATACTAACACGTTTTCAAGACCTAATCAAATAACATGTATTTTCAATTCTGGCAATCTTGCAATGATTAATATTAAAGTTAGATTATTGTGCGTGCAGGACAGTTCATATCGAGATTTTAATGGTTTAATTGTTGTTCGTAATATCATTATAAGAAAAGAATATGCCATAAGTAACAATGATGAACGATTGATCAATGGGAAATGTATAATTAATTCTACATTTGATTACATATCAAGTCTTTCTAAATAATTTTTTCTTTTATTTCTTATTCGTAACAACATCGAAATATAGTAGGATGCCATAAACATTTGCCCATCTGCGGAATGTATCTGATATTTCGCAGCTGAAAATATGCTTGGTTACCCCTTACTGTACCGAAATGGAATATACTTCATTATTTCCCGAGGTTGGCTTGATGTCATGATACGCATTGGCCTTAAATTCGTGACTGTGAATGTTGACAGCATTAGTTTACAGTTTTATAAAAGATAATGATGTTAAATCAGGTATCATTGTGGCAGACAAAGGCTTCCCACCTAGCAAAATCTATGATGAACTGAAAAATCGACCTAACCTTCACTTCCTTACTCCAATTAAGAGAAATGATAAAAGAATAACAAATAATAATATGCTTGAATTTCAAGGAGTATTGGAGGGAGTTGCTGAAAACGTTCGGTATTGTAAAAAGAGAATTCAAGGCGGTAATTATTTATATGCATTCAGAGATGCAGATTTAGCTGCTAAAGAAGAAACGACAAGATTAAAAAAATAAAAAAGACAAAAGATTACAACGATCAGAGCTTTGCAAAAAAAGAAAAAACGTTTGGATTAATAGTTTTAGAATCTGATTTAGATCTTGAGCCTATAGTTGCATACAAGACATATTCCGACAGATGGCTTCTTGAACTCATTTTTAAAAGGTATAAAAGTGATGAATGCTTAGATTTAACTAATAATCAAGGAGATTTTAGTGTTATTGGAGCTGAATTTGTAAACTTTATTTCTACAGTTATCACTGCCAGAATCGTAAAGAAAATTGAAGATGCTGAACTTCTAAAAGATGAAAGTTACGCTGATGTTATGGATGATTTAGCATCAGCATGGAGAAAAACAAGTGCACCGCTAACCCTTCCCGATACTAAAGATGAATATTGGGTTCATACTAATAATAATGTATTTGAGATATTAGAGAAATTAGGGTTAAGTAAACCTGTACCAAAGCCAGAATCAAAAAAACCGGGCAGACCATCTAAGAAATCAGGTTAGAACTTGTTGAGAGAAGCAATAGACTAGGGGTGGTCAATTTTTAACCACCCTTCAGAAAGTGTGGTTATAGTCCTACAGTTTGTGAAACTTTTAATTAATCCATGATCCCCGGGAACTTCTTTCCCAGGGCAGAGCCTTAGTCAAGGAAAACCCTGACATTAAGTTCGCCTACCGTGTGACTATGGTAACCCTTATTCTGAGCGGTATGTCCGCCAGGGAACTTGCTGAACATTGCGGCGATGGTGAAACAACGCTCATGTCATGGGTCAAAAAGGCAGATGAAAACGGCTGGGATTCTTTGCGGGCAAAGAAGCAGACCGGTCAGCCTCGTAGATTGACTGATGAACAGATTGCCAAACTTACGGAGTACGTGAGCAGCAATCCTAACAACTTTGGCTTCAGCGTTTGGGATGGGCCTTCATTATCAAAACACATCAAAGACACGTTCGATGTTGAACTTGGGGTCAGAGCATGCCAGAAGCTGTTTCATAAGATGGGGTTTGCCCTTATCAGACCGCAAACATACCCGTCTCTTGAGAATCCTGACGACGAGGCTCGTGACGACTTTAAAAAAAACAGTGCGAATTGAGTAAGAATCCTTCCTTCAAGGTTGTATTTCAGGATGAGGTTCATTTTCAAGTTCAGACAAGTATCACTTCCAGGTTGGCTGAGAAGGGTTCAAAACCGAAGGTGATGTCTAAGCCAGGCAAAGAGAACATTGCTTATAGTGGTTACCTGATTCCAGAGACAGGAGAACTGATTGTTACGAAACCAGGGTGGTTCAACTATGAGACTGTCATTGAATCGTTCAGAAGTTTCCTGACTGCTGTACCTGCAGAGGATGGGAAGATGTACTGCATGGTATTGGATAATGCTCCCTGGCATAAGAAGGCGATCAGGCTGATTT
>JAEEGL014115210.1_pt1 | contig 18160 bp, 12 predicted proteins | sample 9134231 | NCBI WGS metagenome assembly JAEEGL01 (sample SAMN16246548, study PRJNA631951) | gut metagenome | biome: gut microbiome; feature: rumen; material: fiber-attached | host: Bos | place: Iran: Karaj | collected 2018-10 | reverse complement strand
CGGACGCGGGGACTCCCCCTACTCGCAGGAGTACTACGAGGACCTGTACGGAATCGAGAGGAAGGAGAAGAAGGAAGGGAAGGAATGAGCATCGAGAGACCCGTGTGGTTCAGCTACGTGGAATGGGATTACTCGGACCCGTCGTTCCCGGTGATGATCGGGCTGAGGGAGGACACTCCCCCGGAGATCAGGAAGAGGTTCGAGGAGGACCAGAAGATGTATGCGGAAGCCAGGGAGAACGGCATCCTCCTGTGATATCTGGGTCTTTGAAGAAACACTGAAAACCAATTAAAAAAGAACAGGTGCATGATCTCCGCCATACACCCTGTTTATTCTTTCCGGATCTTTCGATTCGTTAAAGATCCCCATGAAATGGGATTCTAATTGATACCGGAATCTGCAATGAGCGGGTATAGAGAAGCCTTGAACTTCATTATAAGTGACCTCAAATCAACATCAAAAATTGATAATGATTGAAACAACAGCCAATCACGCCGCCTCATCACCGCCTTCCCCTACTGCACCCCACCCTCAAACAAGATCAGTATGCGCTTCCATTGGATATGATGCGGTCGCCATCGACATCTATCTCGATGTAATCACAACGTGTATCTGAGAACCAATCGTTGTCCGAATATCTCTCCGAGACATTAATCATCTTCTGGTTCCTGGAACCAATCAAATTGCGTTCATAATCCCTGTTATCAATCTCGAACCTACCGTCGATGATCAGATCCAAATTCTCTATTAGGTCTTCCTCCAATTCGGAGAACCGTCTGCCGGTAAACATGATGATCCCCAAATCCAGACTATGGATACTTCTGGCTAGGGCAGGAAGTCCGGATTGAAGCGTAGGTTCGCCCCCTATGAACGTCACACCTTCGATGCCCAGATTCCTCTTTGCATCCTCAGCCGCCCTCAGAATCTCCGACATCCCCATGATGTGTCTAGGCACGAATGGCTGCAGTTCCGGATTGCAGCATCCCTTACAACCGAGATTGCAACCCTGGAACCATATGGCCATCCTCCTGCCAGGCCCCAGGGCCTCGGTGCATAGCTTCATTGAAGCTATGTTGAATCTCGGTTCAGTCGTCGACATCGAACTCCAGTTTCCCATCCCTTACGGTCGCGGTCAGGCGGTGTCCCTTGAACTTAGACAGATCCTCATAGTTGGAGAAGAGATAAAGGGCAAGGTCCGTCAGCAAGCGCGAATTCAATGCATTCAGGATGTCCCTTCCTCCCTTTGCGGTATCCGCGCCCTCGAGGACGTACTCGTAGAATGACATCTCATTGCGTATCTGAAGATCTATGCCATACTTCTCCTTGATAGCTTTCTGCACGGGCTTGATCTTTGATTTGAGGATGTTAGTTGCGAATGATGGGTCGTCTATGAAGTTGAACGGCACGATGTTCTCATAACCGATCCTGCCGAGTATCTCTGGCCTTTTCAGTTCGTTGTCAAAGTAATCCTTCACGATCCTCACGAACTCACTGGCCACATGCTCCCTGTCGCCGTTGTTGACGACGTCGGCGGAACCGAGGTTGGATGTGAAGATGATGATCGTATCGGAGAAGTAGGTGGTCTCTCCACGGTTGTCCGTAAGCCTTCCGTCCTCCAGAATCTGGAGGAAAATGTCTAGGATGCGGGGGTTCGGTTTTGCGGCCTTCTCGATCTCGTCGAAGAGTACGACGCTGAACGGCTTCTCCCTGATGGCGTTGGTGAGCTGTCCACCTTCCTCGAATCCCACATATCCTGGGGGAGCGCCTATGAGCTTCTGGTCGCTGTTCTGCTGCGAGTATTCACTCATATCGAACCTTATGCATGCATTCTCATCACCGAACAGGAACGACGCTATCGCCTTGGACAATTCGGTCTTACCAACTCCGGTGGGGCCGACGAAGAAGAACACGCCCTTGGGCATTGCCCTGGAGGACGATTTGTGTATGCCGGTGATGCCCATGAATGCCTTAACGATGGTGTCATAGACGTGGTCTATGGCCTGGTCCTGGCCTATCACCTTCTCCCTAAGTTCCTTCTTCATCCTGCGGACTTTGTCCGGGTCCAGCTTTTCCCAGGGGTTCTCCTTCTCCCCGTACTTGTATAGGGCGAAAAGTTTCTCAAAGGTGATCCTGTCCTTCTGCTGACGGGACATGTTGGCCATCTGGATCATCTCGCGTCCGGTGAAGTCGTTGAGCATGTCGACGTAATCCTCGAACCTCGGACTGTCGATTATGTCGTCCACGTCCTTCAGGAAGAATCCGGGCGAGATACGTTTCAGCAGCTGTCTGCGCTCCTCCATGTCCGGACGGGTTATTGTTATTGTGTTAACCTCCGGGTTGCCCGAATACAAAGAAAGGGGCAGCATGGATGCCTTGGAGGCTATGATCAGTATCACGCTCCCGCGATCTTCCCCGCGGTATCTGGGGATGTTCTCCCTGAGTGTCTTCCCGAGAAGGGTTAGCTGTTCGCGGTCCTGCGGATCGAGCTGGCCGTCCTTATTGAACAGATATTCCGTCCAATCTAGGATGAACGCCGTGTTCGAATCCTTCTCGGCCAGCGTACGGTTGATGACAGCGAACATCTGTCCAGGGTCGCGTGCCTGGCCCGTAGCGTTATTCTCAGGCAGTTCCACGTCCCCCAAGTCATATTCGTCCCCTTCCTGGGCACCCTCTGGCTCCTCGGTCATCCTTAACGTGCGTGTATCCCCTTGTATGCCCGAGATGCGGTCCCAGGTAACTATGTCAACGTAACCGATGTCCTCCATGCATTTGTGGAGTCCTTCCCTTATTCCCATCAATTTGTTATCGATAAGCAGCACGTCGGAGACGTTACCCTCTATGATGAGACATTTCTTGATTCCAGCTTCGCGTTTTATCCTGTTCAGTGCATTGATGGTGGACATTCAGTGTCCCCTCCTTACGTTGGTGTCAAGGTGACTTTTCCTTTGCAGTTTGTCCGGGTTCTCCCACAGGGTCTTACGTTCCGTGAGTTTGATTCCGTAGATCTCCTCCAGATCCTTTTCCATCGGGGTGATGTCCTTCTCGCAGGCCTTCCCCTCATAGCCCTGGAAATGATATACGAACTTGCCGTTCAGGTCTATCAGGAACTCAGCAGTCTGACCGGCGGGTTTCCTGGCGGTTATCTTCACTTGATCCACATCCCCCTCCTTTATGTGGCGGATATCGGACTTATCGACGATGAAGTCCTTGGCAGTGATGCTCTTCACTATAGCCTGTACTGCCGATCTCCTGAGTCTCTCATCGAAGATCTCGGCCGATGCCCTGTCCCTCAGCTCGAGAGGGCTGACGATTTCATCGGAGCCCATCGTCCTTTCCACGACATCTGGTGACAGCTTCTCTGCCTTCATCTCGGACTCTACGTCGGAAACTGTTTCTTTCAGGAGCTTTCTCCTCACTTTCTTAGACGGATCCAGTATCGACTCCGAAAGCTCCTTCAGTTCATCCAGGGACAGTCCGTCATTGGCCTTGTTCTTCGAGAGTATGAGTATCACCGAGCGCAGTTCAGGATTGTCTATGCTATCGAGATACTCGTTGAGACCGGAACGGTTGTCCGTCCTGTCGGACAGTTTGGTATTGAAAGCCGTTCTGACCGCCCTGTTGAGGGATGTCACTTGCAGATCCACCGTATTGACCGATGATACGAATCTCATGGTCTCGTCCACGGCGGACCTGTATTGTGCACCTTTCACTAAGGCACGTTTTGCATTTACCGATGCTTTCATCCTTTGGCAGCTCGCCAGCAGTTCCTCGATCTTCCTGTCGATGACGGAGTCTATCAACGATGACGAGTTCCTCCTGATTGCTCTCGTGTCCTCTATGATCTTATCCAGCTTCCTCTCGGCATCATAGAGCATTGATTCGCATATCCTTCCATTCTCCAAAGTCGCTTGTTCCATATGACTCATTTGGATTCCTCCTTTGCCTCGACAGGGCGTATGGACCGGACCGTCGCCATCCACAGCTTCCTAGTCCTCTGTTCGATCTTCGGTATCTCCACCTCGTGTGCACACTGATTCCTGAACTCCCTGAACTCCTCGAGTACACTGAAGTCCTTCTCCGAAATCAGTTTCTTTTCGTAGGCTTGAACGATCATATCCGCCAGGGTACCTGGATCCACCAGTGTTTTCAGATTGGATTCCAGGAGTATGCCCAGAGTGATGCCGAATGTCCTGCCGTCCGCCTTCTCCATCACCTTCCCCTGTTCGATAGCTTTGAGCGTATTGGCGACCTCTCCCGAGAAATCTATGTAGTATTCGAGTTCGCGGAACCTGTCAGCACCTCTAATGAACGGGGAGACTGCTTCATAGCTACTCCGTGCCATCTGGTATTGTGACACCACAGCCTTCCTATCCTCTGCGGAAAGAACATCCAGGTCCATATCTATGGAGGACGGGGATTTTATACGAAGAACAGTCCTGATTGATCCGAGTGTCCTCGACAGGTTGGCAGCAGCGGCCAGGGGTTTGGAGTTGTAGTCCCCGCATCCGCCGTCTATTATATCTTCCACAAGCCGGCCCTCTACTTTCATAGTCCTCAACAGTTCGGTGGGATTCCTGACGTTCGGATATAACAGATCAACCGCCATCAGGTTCTTAGAGGTGTCCTCCTGGATGTAATGTGATGCCAGCTTTCCTCCGGATATGGTGGTCTTCGTCTCCGTCAGGAGGGATGCAGCTGTCTTCACGTCGATATCCCTCTCGATAATTATCTCCTCTAACGTGTCTGGGAGGCTACTATACCATTTCTCCTTGCGGAACTCCTGCAATGATAGTACATCATCCCTCAGATTGTCGGAGGCCAGAAGGTACCGCTTTATCAGCTTCATAGTGGCATCCTGACTATTTATTATCGAGATTGTCGACAGGGCCTGTTTGAAGCCTGAAAGTATCGAGATGTCCATGTCGTCAACCACGGCGTTGACTATCTCCGATATCCTGGCCTCGTCCATCCTTCTACGGATCATTAGGTTACATTTGCTTATACCACCGAAACCATCGATCGTCACAGTCTTATTGACAATGCAATACTCGTAACCAAGCGATGATGATATGATGGATATCAGATCACACCCTAGGTCCCCTTTAATGCGTCTGTACTTGTCGGATGATATGAACTCATCGTTCACCAGCACCATCTTGGAGCCTTGGATGTTGATGTCGTGCGGAAGGTGGACCGAATACCTGTCCCAGTCCGGCATCTCGTTTCTTGCACCATTGATCCTTATGTCGGGTATAGATGACGCGAACATCGATTGTGGAATCAGATCCACGAGGTCGTCGGCATTGAACCAGTTCTTCAGGAAATTCTCATCCAGATCCCGTGGATTCACTGTGAATGTCCCCGTGACATCGTTTAGACTCAGAGTGACCTCCTTCTCGTAACAGAACGTCTTGAAGCCGTTGTCCATCACCACATCGAAGATATCCGCGTTCTTGGGAACGCCGTAGTCAGCCTTGTCCATGATTATGGAATTCTCCGCCCTTATGTCGTCAGGGACGATGTCCGAAAAGACGTCCTCATCGAATCCATCTGCGTTGCACGGTTTTATCTTGCTCTCTTTCTGGTACTTCTTGGATTCCTGTGCAGGGACGTTCACGACCGTCCCGCTGACATCCGATATATCGTCCGCTATCACCCCTTTCTCGAAAGCCTGTCTTCCCGCGGTGGTGAACTTCGCCCTTCCCACCTGCGAATAGAAATCGGGATCGGCCGCCAGATCGATCATCTTCGAATCCCTGCTTCCGGACCCGTGACTCATCCTCTCTAGCGCCGGCCTGTATATGTATTCGAACACCTCTTCCGGGATGCCGTAGATGTTCATGACGTCCTCCCAGGTCTTCTTCTTGAGTGATTCCATACCAATGGTGGTCAGGAGCATGTACTCCACGCCGGTAGGTTTCCTCACCACACTGTACTTTGCCGTAAATCCCTTGGAAAATGCAGGAAGCTTGAGTTTGATCCCAATGTTGGCCATCTTTATTCACCTCCTGTGATTCTTTCCTCATTCACCACGCCGTTCTTTCTCTCTATGGTCGTGATCATGTTCCTGTATATGGGTAGTTTGAGTCCTTTGTCTGGGTCTTTGCCGATGTCATCCTCCATAGGCACCCACATCGGTTCCAGCGCCTTCCTGTTACCGACGATGATCAGGAGACGTCTGGCCCTGCTTACCGCTACGTTGATGCGATGGTAGTTCTCGAGGAATTGGGACTTCCTTGTTCTTACCATCGAAAGGATGATTATATCACGCTCATCGCCCTGGAAGTCGTCCACGGTCTTTACCATGAACTTCTCATCCCCACTGTCGTTGAACGACAGGTATTTCTGAGCCTTCCTCCCTCTGATGCGTTTCGCCTGGTCCGCGTACGGGCATATGACCCCGACGCTGAGTCTGTTGTCGTGGTGCCTGTCCACAGTGCCGGTGAGAGGTTTGCCGTCACGGTCGTATCTGCATCCTTTGTTGATCATGTCCAGCAGGGCCTTCACGACCCTGATCTCACTCTCGTTGTAGTACGAGAAGCTTCCCGATTCCTGGATCTCCCTGCCTTTACAGTCAACGAACATCACGTGGGTATCAGGCCCTATGACCCTGCTGCCGTATGCTCCCGTGATGTCCAGATGGTGTTCTCTGGCCTGAGCTTTGATCCCGGAGATCAGAGCCCCGCCGTAGAACACATTGTCCACATCCATGATGTCTGGATGCATGCGATACTGCACATTCAGCATGGTCTTGTTGCGATCAGAGGTCATGTTGAACAGTTTCGCAAAGAAACTGGTCTCATACTCCGTCTTGTATCTCTTCTCATCCGCGGGATTGATCATCCCCGGATCGTATCCCTTTCTGGTCATCTCCTCTTCGGTGATTCTTTCCGTGAACATCGGGGGAAGCTGCTTGTGGTCTCCCACCAGTATGACGGTCTTTCCGTAGAGGATGGGTTGAAGCAATTCCACGAACGGGATCTTGCTCACTTCGTCGATTAGGACCACATCTATGTTCAGTTCGCCCAACTGGACCCTCTGATCGTCATCATCCTTGAATCCGTTACTCGATGAGCAGGTCATTCCGAACACGTTGACGGTTTTCAGCAGAGATTTCCTGTAGACTCCGCTGTCATCGGTGATCACCTGTTCATCCCTGAGGTATCTGATGATCCTCTTGTACGCATCGATCTTGTCCATCCTCTCTCCTGGATTCTTCTTGTACTCCCTTTCGAGTCCCTTCCTGACCGCATCCAGCTTCTCGATGAACTGCCCCGGGCTCGAGTATGAAATCGTGATGTTCAGATTGGTCATGATACGTTCAGCAAGAGAGTCGAATTCGTTTGTCGCATCCTCCAGCGCCTTATACGCGTCATCGTTCTGGAATTCGTCGATCTCTTCCTTGAGATTGGATATCTGTGTCTTCAGCAGGTCTATCTTAGAACTGTCTATCATGCCATTCTTCCTACTTATGAGCGTGGAATGGCGCGATTCCTCCTCATTGTACAGCTTGTCCACCAATGCCTTTGCCCTGACGGTCATATCCTTCTCGGGAATGGGATTGAGTTTTCTTAGAAGGCGGAACGTCTTCGACTCATCGAGGTCGTTGTATGACAGATACTTCTCGATAGCCGTGTTAATCTTGGCTATCTCGCCAGGGGAAGCGGATTCCTTCTTGGCCCTGAGATCAAACAACTCCTGATGGAACTCCATATCTGCATACTCGTTCTCTATCTCCACGAGGCTGGAGGAGTGAATTGCGCGCAGCACCTCTTTTTCCTCCCCGTAGCTGCCAGGTTCGAACCCGATCCCTTTCAGTTCATCCACGATCCTTTCCACGAGCGGCTGATAGGACAGATCCCTTATCTGGGATAGCCTCTCCTCGATCTCCATCAGCTCATTGCGGACGGTATCGAACTTACCTTCCAATTCTCCCTTCTCATCGTATTTTGCATTGAGCTCGCTCTTCTTCTCCTCGATGAGTTGTTTGAGTTCTTCGGCTTCCCTGGTCAGTCTTTTGATTTTGCCTTCTCTCGAACGGAGTTCCTCCAAACTGTCTACTAACTCGTCCATATAGTTCTCATGGTCCGTGTACTTGCGCAGTTCCTTCTCTAGGGTGGTCGAGATGTTGTTGTAGAAGTTTGGTAGGAGGTTGTCCATCGAATAGGCATTGTCCTTTGCTCTTGCCGCATCCGCGATTATGCGCATCGGACGAATGGAGGGTATCTTCGGAAGCCTGCTGAATGCATTATCGACAGCCTTGTTGTTCTCGCTGGCTATGAGCACCTTTCTTCCAGATGATGCCAGTTGCGCCGTGATTTCGGCGATGACTTGCGTCTTACCGGTACCGGGGGGTCCCTGGAGGAGGAAAACTCCGTTGGCCGACAAGGCCTTCACGATGGCTTCCTTCTGTTTGTCGTTCAAGTTCTCGGTGAAGTACTTAACGCTCTCGAGATCGACAGGTTCATCCTTGGTCGTTTTGTCGGGTGTCAGAAGGGCGGTGGCGAGGAAGGGATTCATTACGTATCCATTTTTGAGGGAACTCAGAGACTTCTCCTGACGATCCAGGACGTACAGGTCCCCCGTATAGTCCTTACGGAGGAACATCCCGTCGTGCATCTTCGGCTGAAGCTCCGTCATCACCGAATCGACACTGTCGGTATCCTCGAGGTCGAGCTCATAGTACACGTGGTAACGGAGTATCGTCTTGCTCTCCTTCGCCTCCTCGATCCTTTCGTCGTATGTCCTGTCTATCGCATTCTGTAGCCTTATCCGCTCCTTCTCGAACAGGGGTTTCAGTTCTCTCTCTGACTCCTCCTTATGATCCGCCAGTACGCGTACCTTGTACTCTTGCCTTATTTTGTCGAGTTCAGCCTTTATCCTAGGCTCGGGATCTATGCTGTCGTCGATTCCATCTAACCGCTGCCTCTGTTCCTCCACTCTGGCCTTCAGGCTATCGGTCTCTTTGGCGTATTTGGAAAGTCTGTCCGTCAACTCTTTGACCTTCTTCCCTGTTTTGGATGCCTTCTCCTCTGCTTCTTTCTGAAGTTTCTTCGACGGTTCCTGATCTGTTTTTAGTTTGTTCAGCAGTTCTTTCGAATGGTCATTGTCTTTTACAGCCGCTTCCAATTCCTTGTTTAACGTCTCCATCTCCGATATATTGGTCTGGATATGTGATTCCGTCTTCTCGATCGATTCGATGATGGATTTCTTGGCATCTTCGATCTGTATCCTGATGGAGTTCATCACGCGTTGGGTCACAGGTTCTCTCTTGTCGTCCAGCTCCTCTTGGATTAGAGCGGGGAGTTCTCCGTACTCGTACCTGTCCATTTCCACCTTAACCGCTCTGCGGAAGGCTTCATGCTGATCCCTCTCCGCTTTGGATTTCTCCTGTTCGCGTTTGGTGTTGAGTTCGTCTATCATTTCGTCCGGTGTCACCGTCTCTGTCGTAGAAGGTGCAATACGACCGTCCCTGATTTGAACGACATAGCTCTTAGTCTTGTTCTTGAAATCCCTTGGCGCGGACGGATCCACGAGAACGTTGGGATTCCTGGTGAATGAATCGAATTTTTTCTTCTGGTCGATGTTCTCCGTCTCTTTATCAATTTCCACCTGTTTTTTATCGAAAGATACATACAGATGAAGCAGAAGGGACTCCTTAGCATTGGGATAGAGCTTCGGATCCGGACGCTCACTGGACCATATTGTCTTTCCCTTCTCGTTGTTCAGGAATTTGAATGGAACGACATCGTCGTTCGGAACGACCCCGTCTACACTGAACGCTTTCAGCAGTTCGGGGGTGCAATCCCTCAGTTCGTATCCCTTCTTGGCTTCCTCTTCTATGAGATACTTTCTGGATTCGATGTACTTCTCCCATACTCCCAGAAGATCCAGGACCGCATCCGGATTCTTCACCACATAGGACCTATGGAGCTTGAGCATGAAATCGTCCGTCAGCGTACTGAACCTCTTTTGATCATCGGTAGGCCAGTCGCTATAGATACCATTGCATGACCATTGACCGCGGAACTGGGTCATTACCACGGGTGTGACCTTGTCTGCTTTGATCTCGACCCCGCTGGGGATGAACTTGGGATCGATGGTGAGGATTGCCTTCACCCTGAATTGTCTATGTCCATCCCTCTCTTTCTCATAGATGTCACCCATGAGTACCAGATCGTTCTCTCCTGACTTCTGAGGGAAGCGGACGGCCACGTTGTTGTAGAACGCCCCCTTTTCCACGTCCTTCTTCTCCCTGTTGAAGTTTGGATAGGAAAAGAATACGGTCTGTTCAGGAGCTGTGAAGTGCAGCGATATGAAATTGTCGAATGATTGATTCGGATATTTCGAAGCTAGGTTCGAATACTGATCTTCCAGTCCAGTGGAGAATATGGTGTTCTTCAGAGCGCCGTTTCTCCATGAACCAAAGTCGATGCATAGATAGCTAGTCATTCTCTTCCCTCTATGTGTTCTATTTTATTAAAGCTCATGCGCAGACCCAGTCCTCATCCTCCTTGCTGAGGTGACCCATGATCCACGATATGCGGTTTATTGGTACGACCATGTCCTCTGTGGTCACGAAGGTCCTCCTATAGAGCCCGGCGATTACAGTGTCTATGATCTCTTTGCGATTCAGTCCATCACCGTTGGTCGTGCATTTGCGACATTTTACAGCACCATTGGATGCTATTCCAGTTATCACTACCGGACGACTCTTACAACCGATGATATTGCCGTACTGAAGCGCTCTGACCCAACACACATCACCCTTTTTGAGGTTGATTACTCTGTGATTGTATCTCTTCGGATTGAGGCGGGTCATTCTGCCACGTCTCCGGAGATCAGAACCTGGGTTCTGTGATAGTCGTGATGGTAGCTACGATTGCAATCCTGTGGACTGTTCCTTTGGATTAACGTTCTGCAGTTGGTGCAGTCAGAATATATGCGTCCAGGCATTGTGCCGATTGGATGCATCGAATGAACCGGAGGTCCGGCTCTTGAATTGTGTTCTTGTAGATCCATCACACTATCATCTCCGTGCGCCTCCTCACTAGGGTGGCGCGGCCCATAAGGGCTGATTACAAATTATTCAGAATGATATTTAACCATTATGGTATCTAATTATCGATTTTGAGATTATTTTCTACATATGTGCCAATATTATGCTAATTTCATCTTAACTTAAAAAAATATTTTTTGTGTAATAAAAAAATATTTTTTATAATGAATGAAATAATGTTTAAAATTAAAAATTATTTTTTAGTACAAATTTTTATATTTAGAATGAAATAATTTTTTTATGACACAGCACGTGCACATATGTCCGGTTGGTTTTTATCCTGAGCCCATACTGACCGCCATCGGCAGTCTGCCTGCAGACAAGTATTATTTTCTATACAATGAGAACGAACAATGCATAACCACCTTACAATCCGTCAGGACAGCTCTGGAAGCCATCAATCAAATGAATAATGTGGAGTTGGAGATAGATCCTTTTGACTACAGTTCGATAGTAGCGATACTGATGCGTATACACCATGATGAGATGCATAACGATCCTGATACCCATTTCTATATCAATTTCACAAGTGGAACGAACATAGTGGCCGGTGCATGCTGCAGTATGTCATACTTCATTGGTGCCACCCTGTATTATGTAATGAGAGAGGACCCCCAGATTACCCAATCCAAAACACAGCGTGTGCGGATAATCAAGACTCCACGCATACCAGACATCGAAAAGATGAAACCGTTCGCGAAGGACATCTTGGCAAAGATCTGCGAATCAAAATACGGTATAGAGATGAAGCCCCTTTCTATGTACATGCAGTCTTCCCCTCAGAAAATCAACCATCACGTGAATGCATTCATCGACAGCGGGTTGATTGAGAAGACGAAGAACGGACGCAATGTTGTTTTGAAAGCGACGGACCAGGGGAAGTTGTTATATTCTTGGATAACCGAGGGCGATTATCAGCACTGATTGATGCAATACCATCTGTTACATAATTGGTGGATCGATGCCCACTCGTGTTTTTCGTCTTTAACAATCTTGCCATTCGACATGCTTCATTCAAAGAAGATTGCACACACTCTGGATTCCCGTGCTGGGATCATCCTTATCAAGATGTCTTGGCCTTCTCATTGCGTTTATGATGCTTGAAATGACAGTCATAACCTTATCTATAGCCACGTTGATACTTCAGTGAAGTTTCAGTTCAGAGTATTATCCTCATCTCTCCATTCGAGCAAAGCACTGGATAATCCTTCTTCCCGGCGAACGGCAGATAATTCGCCAATGCAGGCAGGGATATGACCCCATTCGTACAGATGGCAGATCCCAGTATGTCCAGTTTGAACGTCATGAACGAACAATCCCTGGAGAGGTTCACCCTGTAACGGGTACCCGTGAATGACGAGGATTGGAACTCGGTTGCTGAGATCCTCGAGATGATCTTCCCCTCAGAACCAACAGTGCCAGAAGGCTCTGATTGAATTGGGCTCTTCTCGGCCTCCGCCCTCAGCTTCTCGTTTTCCTCTTTAAGCCTAGCCGCCTCGGATTTCAATGAAGCTATCTCCGACCCAAGTTCCCCGTTCTTCGTCTCAAGAGCGGTCATCCTCTCGTTCGCTTCCTGCAGCTTCTGTCTTGTCTTCTCGATGATCTTCTTCAGGTCCGTGATCTCATTGTCCTTTCCGGATACTGCGATATCCTCGCTCTTCTGAAGGTTCTTCTTGAGAGTCTTAAGCTCCTTATCCAATGCATCGCATTTCTTCGAACTATCTTCGAGTTTGGTCTCGACGGCCTCTTTCTTTCCCTTCTCGGTCTCCAACGCCTTCTTGACCTTGGTCAGCTCAGCCTTCGTTGCCTTATTGGATTCGTTCAGGGTGTTGTATTTGACCTCCAGTTTGTCATATTTTGTCTGGAGCTTTCCGAGTTTCTCATTGTGAGCGACAAGGGTTATGTATTGTTTATCCGTTTCTACGGAGAATTCCGCCTTCTTCTCATCTGCCTTGGGGCTCTTCCTGCTCTTCTTCTTCGGATCCGCCTTCTTCTCATCTGAATCCTCTTTACCTTTCTCCTCAGGTATGAGCTTGGCCATTTCCTCCTTGGAAATCGCAATCACAGGGTCCCTCAAACTCGCGCCGTTCACCATGTTAACGTCAACGATAATGTCTAGCACGGATAAATATGCATCAGTTTCCGTTGACATTTGCGGAACATCAGATATTATAATCACCATTACCATACGGATTCGATAGGATGACGTTGTTCACCGAGCACAGTTACAGCAGGGTCATGGTCTTCATAGATTACCGCAACATCTACGAGAGTGTGAAGGTCCTCGGGGACGAATTCAGACTGGACCTCTACAGACTGACCCAGATACTCGTCTCATCGAGGGATCTGGTGGGGGCATACGTGTTCGACGCAAGGAAGAGGATCCCCGACAAGAACGATACCACGTTGGATATGCATGACAGGCTCCGGGATCAGGGGTTCCGCGTCATAGCGCGCGAATCCATCGTCTTCCGCACGGAAGGGAAAGCGGAGCAGAAGGAGGTGGACGTGTCACTTGCCTGCGAGATGCTGGAGCACGCCCTGCTCGACCATTACGATGTCGCCATAGTCGTGAGCGGTGACAGGGACTTCGTTCCGGCCATACAGAGGGTCCAGGCCGCCGGGAAGAGGGTAGAGGTGGCCGCACTGGAAGGCGGATACAATGACGAGTGCAAGAGGGCCGCGGACGTCTACTACATACTAGACAAGATGCCCATCATGTCGATGTCGTCCCCGAATGACGATCTGGGGGTGGACTATTGAGCGAGGAGAAGATGGGGCTCGAACAGTTCATCGCAACGATGAAGGAGAAGGGCATCGAGGCCGACGAAGTCGAAGAGGCGATGGAGAAGGAAAAGAAGAACGTCCGCATCCTCGCCTTCGGCCTGGATAACAAGAAGGGGAATGTCGTATCCAACATCAACGGGACGATCACCTTCGTCGATTCCAAGTTCCCGGGGAAGGTAGAGGTCAACGATATCTGGATATGTACCGTTAGCCGTCATGAGAACGTATACTATGCGATGCCGATCTACAAGGTGAACGCATCGTTCCTCATGAATCTGTACCCTGACCTGAAGGAAGAGATCATCAATACCCTATGGAGACGCAATAAAGCTGCGTTCGAGAAGGATTTTGCCGAACGCTACAAGGATGAGGTCCATGATTCGGCACTCGAGGAGGCGAGGAACGAACTGGAAAGCACCATCAACGACCTTAGGGGGCAGGTGTCATATCTGGAGAACCAGATCGAGCAGAACCGCATCCTGAGCAAGACCCTAGCGATCTCGCAGGTCACCACTCCGGATACCATCGAACTGGGTTCTGATGAGGCCCCGTCTTGCTTGGAACTAGGTTCGGAACCTGTTCAGAGACCGGTAGAGGAGCATATGCCCGTGAAATCATCCGCTCCGAGGATTCCCGTGGTTCACAGGAGCGCTGCCCCCGGCATACCGGAGATCAGGGTACTCGGAAAGACCGAGTCACATCAGCACCTCATATTCAATGTGGAGAGGAAGAGCGAAGAAACCATCTACAGCGAATCCTTCATCGAGCACAAGTACTTCGTCCACATCACCCCGGACACCAAGATGCTGGTCATAAGGCCGAGCGAGTTCGGTTCAGCATTGTGCATCAACGGAAGCATCAGACTGAAGGGTCTAGGTCATGTGTCGCCGTTCACCGAATCAAAGAAGCTCACAGCGGAATACAGCGACAGATATGAGGGACTGATGGTGTATCTGTAATGGTGCCAAATCTTCATCCAAATGCTTTGATTATCCCATCCTGGAAGGTGGCAATCTTAATGTTCCATGCAATCACTTGCCTCGATAACATAGATCTCTATAATTAACTCTGGCCCCACATAAGGACGCGAATGCTGACCTTATGCACCAAGCCCGACCCGAGACGCAGTATACACAACCCCTTGCAATCGAATCAACCTATGTTACCGTGTTGGTTTATTCCAACCATGGACGGCCCCGAATCTTTGATGAGGAACACCCTATGCAGATGTTGATTACCACACAATCCTAAATTCCCTGGCACCGGATTCCTTTATCTCTTCATCTGAATATCCAGCTTCCTTCAGATCCCCTATGTAGTAGTTCACTGCAACGAGATCGTTTATCGAATATCCGGCGGCTCTCATCTCTTTCGCTGAAAATCCGGCAGTACGCAGATCCATGGTCGAATACCCTGCATGTTTCAGCTCCTTGAGGGTGAATCCTGCCTGTCTAAGTTCCATTGCCAGATATCCGGCATCTTTCAGTTCAGATATGGATACTCCTCCGGCAACCAACTTGTCGATTCCATAATTCCATTGTTTCATTTGCCTGACGTTGGACCTTTTTTCATGGAGCTGCATATATACGCCGTAACCCTCGTTCGTATACTCGTATGCCCAAAAACCAGCGGCGTTAACCTCGTCCTCGGAATATCCGGCCCGCATGGCCTCTTCTGCAGAGCATCCGGCATCTTTCAGTTCCCTGACCGTGTATCCGGCATCTTTCAGTTCCTTTGCTGAATAGCCCGCTGCGTACAATTCTCTGATGGAGTATCCTGCCGCTTCCAATTGCAATGCAGAATATCCCTCTTTCCTCAGGACCTCTGCAGTTTTTTCTGTCTTACTGAGGTCTTCTGTGGACGGCGATTCGCCAACCGATTCTGTGAATGAACCCCCTGCCTTCACCAGTTCATCTTCAGGATAACCAGCTTCCTTCAATTCTTTGACGGTGAAACCTGCTCTGAGCATTCCTTCTGCGCCAACATACAAAAGGAAATCTCTTGCTTTGAATCCCGCTTTCTTCAATTCATCTGCAGTAAATCCAGCTTCGATCAGCTGCACAGCAAATGAATCCCCGGCATCGATGCGGCCCCAGATCTGTTCTGCCGTCTCAGCACCCCTTTCCACGGCACGTAATACGTCATCATAGAACGAGTTCGCATCAAACCCTTCGTTTACGAAATCCGCAAGCGTGAATCCCAGAATCCTGAGTTCTTTGACGGTCATCCCTGATTTCATGAGTGTTCTTAAATCCGCTTCGTTCCTGAGTCTGAACTCGGCCACACCCGCTGCTCTCAACTCGTCATCCGAGAATCCTGCTGACCTTAATTCACTAATCTTGAATCCTGCATCCAGAAGGTCTTTCGGACCGGCCACAATTCCCTTGAGTTCCTCTATCGGATACTGGGCCTTCCGTAGATCCCGAATGCTGTAACCTGCTTCGTACTGTTCTTTCGCCGTATAGTGAAAACCTTGATCTTCATAATCATAATAGTTACACGGGGGCCATCCGAGTTCTTTCAATTCTTTGAACGTGAAACCGATGTCGATCAAATCCTTGTGATAATACCCCATATCGAACATCATCATGAGGACATCATCGGCCCTCTTCGTTTTTTCCAGCCTGGCCTTCATCAGAGCCGTCAGCTGTTGTTTCAGTTCACTCGAATTACCATTCCCGTTTCCGCTTGCAGGGACCATTGTCGTTCGCCAGCCCTATATGCCTTTGAAGATTATTAATGCACTCGTATCACCTCAGCGAAGCTGATCTCTCGAAACGTATCATGGCCGCCCCGTCGTAGGATTCCCCTGCGCCGACGCGGAAATTGTACAGATTTGTTCCAAGTAGTGCTCCGCGCCATGCTTACAGCTCCCGTCCGGATCGATGTCCAGCATCATCCGTCTCAGCACCTCCCCGATACCGTCCTTCGGCAGCTTCGCCGAGAACATCGAGTACAGGTATGATTGTCCGGTGTATTCTCCGTAGACCTCCTTCTCTATCGCCTCGCGGTCGCCTGTGCTGCACATTGCATTCAGCGGATCGTATGAGCCGTAATCGTTGGCCAGGCTCCCGCTGGCCGTCAGGAAGCAATGTGGCGTGATCCTGAACGAGAACGTGGTAGGGATTATCCTTCCCTCGTATTCGGCAGGACCTATCCCCATCAATGCAGGGCCGTTGGGATCGTCGGTGTTCGTTCCCAACGCATAGTCGTACATCGCATAGCGGTACAGCTGTCTGTCCCAGAACGCATCGTCACGCCCCCAGTTCCCAGTCCTGTTCGCCACGGACGGTCCCGGCAGCCTCTCATACGGGTCGATGCCGTCCTTCATTATCCTGAAGTAATTGTCCGCACTGTAGAGGCGGAAGTACATCAGCGCCCAGTAGGAGTTGGATATCATCGATAAAGCATATATCACATCCATCTCCACACGGCTGATGTATCCGTGGACGAACGTGCTCCATTCTTCCTCACCGATGTCGGAGACCTTTTTCCTATGATACCTTGCGTAGTAGTTTGACAATACCTTCAGATCGTCCTTGGAAAGGGAAAGGATGTCCCATTGGGCCTCCCTGCGGAGCTGGGCGTCAGGATCGAGGATGAACCAATCCTTCGGATGCAGCCTTGCCTGCTGGTCGTCGGACGGTGCTGCGGATGATAACCTCTCCAGGATGAGATCTATGCGTCCGAGATACGATTCGGCGCATCCCCTAAGCTCCCTGACCGCATCGTATGCACCGGATCCCTGTCCGGAAAGCATCCCTTCGAGTTCGCTGCACATCGATGCCAGTCTCCTGATCGGCTCGGGACGCTCGAACACCTTCCTGAAATGACCCAGATACGGATATTCGTCATGGTCGTTCTCCACGAACCTGACGCGCATCCCCTTCAGGCGCATGTTCTGTATGACATATTCCCTGTTGAGGATCACCCTCGAATAATCGGAGAATGCCAGTTCGCGACAGGCGATCCCGAAATCGTCGCTCGGATCGTACGGCAGTTTCAGAAGATAGTCCAGAAGGCAGTTGTAACCTGCGATGCTCTCGTTGGGGAAGTAGAACGATTTGCGCTTGACGTTCTTGCCGTCCGTCCTCACCAGTATGCGGTCCCTGTCTGCGAGATTGTTGAGTTCCTTGAACAGAGTACTGTACTCGATCGTGTCCAGATCCCCCGCGGATATCCCCGCAGCTATGACCGAGGGGTTGCGGGTCTTCCACCTGTCTATCAGCCCGTTGACCTTGAAAAGGATCCCCGCCACGTCATTGAACCTGATGTACTCGGGGAGAGGCCCGGAACCGTAGTTGGATTCGTCCG
>JAEEGL012042563.1_pt1 | contig 18160 bp, 14 predicted proteins | sample 9134231 | NCBI WGS metagenome assembly JAEEGL01 (sample SAMN16246548, study PRJNA631951) | gut metagenome | biome: gut microbiome; feature: rumen; material: fiber-attached | host: Bos | place: Iran: Karaj | collected 2018-10 | reverse complement strand
CGAATTCACAGCAGAAACATTAGCTAATATTAAGACTGAAACAGTTAAGGTTGGCGAAGAAGATGTAAATGTAATTGTACGTATTAATGATTTATTACATGCAATACCTCAATATGGCGATTACATTGGTTCTGAATTAACAACTGAAACAGCACTTAATACAAAGGTTAATGATAATAAGGCTGCTGTAGACTTATTAGTAGCTCAAGCAGTTGCATATAACACTGCAAGAGGTTATGACTTAACTGCTGAAGCAAATATTAATGATAACACTGGATTTGGTAAATATCTTACTGCAGATGAAAAGACAGCAATCAATGCTTTAATTGCTGCTGTACCTGCATATGAAAATTATATTAATACAGAAGATTTAACAACAACTACATTAGTTACAGCTAAATTAAATGCTGATGAAGCAGATATACATTCATTAACTCTTCAAGCAAGCGCATATGCTTACATAAGATATACTGCTAATTCAAGTATGTTTACAGCAGAAACATTAGCTAATATTAAGACTGAAACAGTTAAGGTTGGCGAAGATGATGTTAATGTTATAGCTCATATTAACGCTTTAATTGATGAAATTCCACAATATAATGATTTCGTTGGAACAGAATATACTACTCAAGAACTTCTTACTCCGGTGATGGATGAAAAAATTGCTGAGATTGAATTATTAGTAGCACAGGCTAATGCATATAATGAAGCAAGAGGCTATGATGTAGCTAATGAAGCTGCTATTACAGCATTAGAAAATATTACAGCTGATGAAAAGACAGCAATCAATACTTTAATTGCAGCAGTTCCAGCATATGAAAATTATGTTGCTGCAGCAGCATTAACTGATGTAACAGCAATCAATACTAAGTTAAATGCAGATAAGGCCGCAATGGATTTATTAGTGGCTCAAGCAAATGCTTATAATGAAGTAAGAGGCTATGACTTAGGTAAGGAAGCCGTTGTTACAGCATTAACTAATATTGTGACAGCAGAAAAGAAATCAATTAATGAATTAATTGCTGCAGTACCTAATTATGCTGAATATATTACAGTACTTACTACTGATACTGCAATTACAGCAAAGAAGACTGCTGATAAAGCTGCAATTGATGATATAGTAACAAAGGCAACATATTATAATGACGTTTTAATTGAAGTAGCTACAGAAGTTGCTTCTGTAACAAGTACGACAAGAATCCCTCAAGCTGAACGTACTGCAATTAACGAATTATTTAATGCAATTCCAGTATATGCAAACTATATTAATGATAATACAACTACTCAAGTTGCAACTCAAAAGACTAATGATCTTGCAGCAGTTGCTTTAATTGATTATCAATTTGATAAGTACTTAGGTATTCTTAATGAAATTGATTCAAGAGTTGAAACTATTGTGGATACTTATGAAGATACAACTGAACGTGAAACAATTATTGCATTAATGCAAGCAATTACTTCATGGACAAATTATACTGGTAAGACAACTGGACAGGTAGATGCACAAGTTGAAACTGATATTGCTAAGTTAAATCTTATCGGTACAAGAATTGATACATTTAATAATATTAGAGCTTATATTACAACAAGTAATGCAACTATTGATGCTTATGTTCCTGAAAATGGTACATTCAGTAGTGCAGATAAGACTAATTTCAAGGGATTATATGCAGCATATGGTACTGAAGAAGTTTATGATGCAGCAATAGCTGATTTCACAACTGCAGCTGAATATGCTAATTATGAAACTCAAGTTAAGGCAGCAATTGATTTAATTGCTAAGACTAATGCTAAGACATATTCTGATATTATTAATCAGGTTGCAGTTAATGTAGCAACAATCAATGCTAAGTTATTATTAACTGATACATTAAAGAAGAACTTTATTGCTAGATTCTCTGCTCTTGCAACATATAGTGTTCATTATGATAATACTAAGGAATTAACTACAGTTGGTGATTTCACTACATATAAGACAAATGCATACAATGCTATTAACGATGTAGTAAGAATTGCTGAATACGAAAGACAGTTAATTGAATATGGTAACAATAAGGTTAACGCTATTTTACAAAAGCAAACTAATGGCGATATAACTGCAGCAGAAGCTAACTACTTAAGTAGTGTAATTGGTGCAATTTATGAAGCTAAGACAAATAAGAATGTTACAGTTCCAACTGATGCATCTGATAATTTAGCAAATGCAAAGAATGAAATGGATAATGTAGTTAACGCAGTTACAACATTCTCTAACGTTGATGGTGCAATAGCAACATTGAATAGCAATATTAATAAGTACATTACTGATGCAGAAAAGTACATTATGGATTCTTACTATGAATCTATTTATAAAATTGCATTAACAGTATGGAATAATAATATTGATACAATTAATGCTAAGGGTGAAGAAGCAAGTTATTCTTACGCATTACCTGAAGATACTTCATATGAAGCATTCCAAACATTTGTTCAAGGTTTACCACAAGCAACAACAATTATCAACAGACTTACAATTTTATCAACTTGGTATGAAAATGAAGAAGATGCTGATGATGATGGTGTATATGATGGTATGTTATATCAGATCATTGATGAATATAACACATTAGAACAAGCACAGCTTCCTACTGTTAGAACAACATATGTTAATAATTTAGAAACTAAGTATAATGAATATTTAGCTTATGATGGAACTGATCCAGATAAGCCAGATTATACAGCATTAGCTAAGAACTTAAAGCTTGCTTATAATACTTGGAAGACTACAATCAATAACTCTACAACTATTGCATCTGTAATTTCAAGTTACAATAATGGTATTTATGCTTTAGATGCTGCAGTATTAGATACAGCTAAGTCATTCTACTTAGATAAGTTAGAAACAAATTGTGAAGCATTAAAGACTCAGTATCCAGCATTGGAAGATGATATTGATGATGCATTTGACTATTGGCAAGGTCTTATTAATGGTCAAACTACTAGTGCCGCTGTAGCAGCACAATATGAAAATGCATGTGAAGCATTAGATGCTATAATTCAAGATTAATTTAATTAAAATAACTAATTAAATAAATAATGTTAATGGTGGCTATCACGAAAGTGGTAGCCACTTTTATGTTAAATAATGTGAAATTGCTAACGGGGTTGAACTATTTAAAAAAATAATTATAATTAAATTAAATATGCTAACCCTGTTAGCAATTTTAGGAGGTATATATGACAGAAGAAAAAATTCTTGAAATATTATTAAGATTTAGACCTAAAAAAATGCTTCCTGATAATGTACAAGGAATGAGATTTGTATGTGGTTATTTAGGAACTAATGGGATTACTAATGTAAAAGAATTAGGAGATGCGTTAGAAGTGTCTTCTGCAAGAATGGCAGTAATATTAAATAAATTAGAAGAAAAAGAATTAGTAAAAAGAATAAAAAGTAAGGACGATAAAAGAATTACTTATGTCAAGCTTACCGAAAAAGGATATGAATCTATCAATGAGGTTAGAAAACAAATGATAAAGAGATTCATGATTATTAAAGATGTTTTAGGTGAAGAAGAATTCGAAAGATTTATGATTGACTTAGAAAAAATATCTAATATTGATATGGAGGATATTGAATGTTAAAGCTATTTAAATACCTTAGTAAAAAAGATTTAATATTTATGCTTTGTATTGTTGCTTTCGTTGTAGCTCAGGTTGCATTAGAATTAACAATGCCTGATTTTACGCAAAAGCTTACTACATTAGTTTCTGATGTTATTCAAAATAATAAATTAAGAAGTGCTGGACTAACTTTAGAGATTGTTGAAGTTTCAATGAATGATGTTTGGTTTAATGGTGGAATGATGATTTTATGTGCGTTTGGTGCTATGCTATCATCATTTGCATGCGGATTCTTTTCATCAAGAGTTGCATCATCATTATCAAGAAATTTAAGAAATCAATTATTCCTTAAGGTAAATGGATTCTCTCAGGCTGAAATTAATAAATTTTCAACTCCATCCCTTATAACAAGAACAACAAATGATGTTGTACAAATCCAAAATTTCTTTGCGATGGGATTACAGCTATTATTAAGAGCACCTATTATGGCTATTTGGGCTGTTGTAAAAATAACATTTACTAACGTTAGATGGACAGTTGCCGCTGTAATTGCTGTTGGTGTAATTTTAGTTTTTGCGACTGTTATTATGATATTTGGTATTTCTAGATTTAGAAAAATCCAAAAGCTTACAGATGATCTCAATGACAAAACAAGAGAAAATATTAGTGGCGTTAGAGTCATTAGAGCTTTTAACGCAGAAGAATATCAAACTAAGAAATTTGAAGATGTTAATACCAAAACATATAAAAACAATACACAGGTTGCAGTATTAACATCATTCATGAATCCAGTAATGACTCTTGTAATGAATGGCTTAACACTTGCGATTTACTGGATTGGTGCTTATTTAATTAAAGAAACACCTGAAAATACATCACTATTATTAGGTGAAATGACCGCATTTGCATCTTATGCAATGCAAATAGTAATGTCTTTTATGGTATTAGTATTCTTATTCATAATATTACCAAGAACTGTTGTTTCAGCTAATAGAATCAATGAAGTATTAGATCAAGAAATAACTATTAAGGATGGTAATTATATAGATAATAATTCTAATAATAATGGTTCTAGTATTGTATTTAACAATGTTTCATTTTCTTATACAAATGATGACAAATACAATGTATCAGATTTATCATTTGAAATAGAAAAAGGAAAAACAACTGCGATTATAGGACCTACAGGCTCAGGTAAAACTACAATAGTTAATCTACTATCTAGAATGTATGATGTAACTAAGGGTGAAATATTAATTGATGGAATAAATGTAAAAGATTATAAGATTAATGATTTAGAATCAAAGATTGCAATTGCCTCACAAAAAGCAATGATGCTTAAAGGTACAGTTTTAGATAACATCACATATGGTGATAGTGATTCTAACATAGAATTAAGAAATAAAAAAATAGATAAAGCTTTAAAGGTTTCTCAATCTAATTTCATTATTGAGGATCAAAAAGGCCTAGAAAAAGAAGTTGCACAGGGTGGAACTAACTTTTCTGGAGGACAAAAGCAAAGATTATCTATCGCAAGAACCTTATATAAGAATTCAAATATATTAGTATTTGATGATACATTTAGTGCCCTAGATTTTAAGACTGATATGTTAGTAAGAAAAGGTATTAATGATGAATATAAGGATAAAACTATAATCATTATTGCCCAACGTATTGGTACTATTAAGAATGCTGATAAGATTATTGTATTAAATGATGGTAAGATTGATTCAATTGGTACACATGAAGAATTAATTAATAAATCAGAATTATATAAGGATATAGCATTATCACAATTAGAAAAGGAGGAATTATAATATGCCACCACATGGAAATATGAGAGTCATGAAGAAGGAAAAGCTTGATGTCAAATCATTAAAGAAATTATTCATATATGCAAAAAAATATGTTCCTGCCTTAGTAATTGGTATAATATTTGCTATTGGAGCAAGTATAACCTCTATAATAGGACCTAATAAGATTAAAGAATTAGTTTCAAATATTTACGATCTTGATAAATTTACTCCTATTGCTATCACTTTAGCAATTATATATGGAGTAGGAATACTATTAGGATATATGCAAAGCTTAATAACAAGCATTGTTACACAAAAACTTTCTCATAGATTAAGAACAGATGTTAATAGTAAGCTGAATAGATTACCACTATCTTATTTTGATTCACATGCAAGAGGTGCAATATTATCTATTGTAACAAATGATGTTGATACAATAGGGCAATCATTATCACAATCACTTGCTTCAATATTTTCATCTATTGTATTGTTCTTTGGTGTAGTAATTATGATGTTTTATACATCATGGATTCTAGCTTTAGTTACTATTGGTGCATCATTCTTTGGATTTGCAGGTATAATATTTATATCTGGATTCTCTCAACGTCATTTTAATCGTAGACAGCAAGCATTAGCAGAAATGAATGCTGATATTGAAGAAATATATACAAACCATCAGCTAGTAGTTACATATAATGCTAAGGATGAAGAAATTAAGAGATTTAGTAGTATTAATGACAAATTATATAATGCCAACTGGAAAAGTCAATTTTTAGGCGGTTTAATGATGCCTATGATGAATTTTAGTGGTAACTTAGCATATTCGTTAATATTTATTGTTGGTATTTCTATATTTATAGCATCAGGACAAAATGATTTTAATATTTTAGGTACTTTAATATCTTTTACAATCTATGCTAGGTTATTTACTCAACCATTACAAAGCATAAGTCAAAATATTACATCTATGCAGCAGGCTAGTGCTGCATCAAGAAGAGTATTTGCATTCTTTAGTGAAGAGGAAGTTATTGATGAAAAGGATAAAGTCTCTTTAACTAGTGAAACGTTAGGTAATGTTGAATTTAAGAATGTTAAATTCTCATATGTTCCTGAAAAAGAAATAATCCATGATTTTAGTGCTAGTATAAAGGCAGGACAAAAGATTGCGATTGTAGGACCAACTGGTGCTGGTAAGACAACAATTGTTAATTTATTAATGAGATTCTATGATGTTTTATCGGGTGAAATACTAATTGATGGTATTAATACAAATAGTATTAAAAGAGAAGATGTTAGAAATAAATTTGATATGATATTACAGGATACTTGGTTATTTGATGGTACTATAAGAGAAAATTTAGTATTTAATAATCCCAATGTATCAGATGAAAAGGTATATAAGGCAATAGAAGCAGTAGGATTAAAACATTATGTTGAATCATTACCAGAAGGTATTGATACTAAAATTTCTGGTACAATTTCTTTATCTGAAGGTCAAAAGCAGCAATTTACTATTGCAAGAGCAATAATAAAGGATGCACCTATGCTTATATTAGATGAAGCAACATCTAATGTTGATACAAGAACTGAGGTTGTTATTCAAAACGCAATGGATAGCCTAACTAAGGGAAGAACATCATTTGTTATTGCACATAGATTATCAACAATTAAGAATGCAGATTTAATTTTAGTAATGAATAATGGTGATATTATTGAAATGGGTAAGCATAATGAGCTTTTAATGAAAAATGGTTTTTATGCTGAACTATATAATTCTCAATTCGCTGTATTTGATTAAACTAAAGATTATTAGTGTTAATATATATCTTACATTTATTGACTTATTGGTAATAAAGCGATAAAATAAATAAGGGTTTTTAAATCTTATAGATTTAGAAAAAATCAAAACATATAACAATTTCTTTAGGAGGATATAAAAATGGGTATGTTTGATAAGTTATTAGCTAACTTAAATGCTAAGAGAAAGACTATCGTATTTACAGAAGGTACTGATGCAAGAATTTTATCTGCAGCAGACAGATTATTAAAGGAAAACTTAATGGATATTATCCTTTGCGGTAATGTTGATGCAGTTAAGGCTGCAGCAAAGAATGGTGGATTCGATATCGCTAAGGCTACAATTCTTGATCCTTTAACTTATGAAGGATTCGATGAAATGGTTAAGACTATGTTCGATTTAAGAAAGGGCAAGATGTCTATGGAAGACTGTGCTGCATCTTTAAAGAAGTCTAACTATTTTGGTACAATGCTAGTTAAGATGGGTAAGGCTGACGCATTACTTGGTGGTGCTACTTATTCAACTGCTGATACAGTTAGACCAGCTTTACAATTAGTAAAGACAAAGAAGGGTGCTAACCTAGTTTCTTCAGTATTCATCCTTGTTCGTGAAAAGGACGGAGTAGAAGAAAGAATCGCAATGGGTGACTGCGCAATCAATATTGATTACCAGGATACAGTAAATAAGGAAACTGGTGAAGTTATGGTTTCTGCAGCTTCTAAGCTTGCTGAAGTTGCTGTTGAATCAGCTAAGACTGCTTCATTCTTCGGAATTGATCCAAAGGTTGCAGTATTATCATTCTCAACTTATGGTTCTGGTAAGGGCGGTACAGTTCAGTTATCTCATGATGCTGTAATTGAAGCTCGTAAGAAGGATCCAAACCTAGTTATCGATGGTGAATTCCAATTCGATGCTGCTGTTTCTCCAGTAGTTGCTAAGACTAAGTGCCCTGATTCAAAGGTTGCTGGTCAAGCTAATACATTCATCTTCCCATTAATTGAAGCTGGTAATATTGGCTATAAGATTGCACAACGTTTAGGTGGATATGAAGCTTATGGTCCTATTCTTCAGGGCTTAAATGCTCCAATCAACGACTTATCTCGTGGTTGCAACGCTGATGAAGTTTACAAGATGGCTATTATCACAGCTGGTATGGCTGAATAATCCTAATAAAAATATATTTGATGGTATCTTAAGTGATACCATCTTTTTTATGAAAAAAATAGCCAAATGGCTATTTTATTTCTATTTCTTTATTCTCTTTAAAATAAACCTCATCAACTACCTTAAGATAGTCTAATCTAGGTAGATATCCTTCCTTTATCCTATAACATTGTTCTTTAAATACAGAATAAGGAATTGATTTTCTTTCATCATTCTTATATGCTTTATCCCAATATTCTAAAATTAAATCAATAGGTACTAAATAATATTCATTATATGCATTAAATGTTATAAGCATAAATCCAATACCACCATGCTTTGCTACATTTCTTAAATGCTCAACCTGGTGAAAATGAATATTTGCTAAAGGGAATGCGGTTTTATTATGATTTTCCTTTGCATCAAAATCAATATATTTCCCCTTATATATACCATTATAGTCAGTAGTAGAAGGAGTTTTATAATATGCTTCAGTTATTACTGCCTTAGTACGTGATGGATAATCAACCTTAACAATTTGAATTGGAGTTGGCTTTTTATGTATTACTGCAACATCATTTACTAAATAATAGGTATTTGATTCATTGACCATCTCTTCAAGATTCATACCTAAATTTGCTTTACCTAAATTCTTTTTCTTTTCAGTAGAGCTTTTTATTCCTTCCTCTTTAGTTGCATGCTTTATTTTTGTATTTTCTTTTCTTACACCTGCTGGGAACTTCATTTTAATCACCAGTAAATATTTTATCACACATTGTAAACGTTTTAAAATTTAAATTGCATAATATTATATTATAATGTATATAGTATTAAAATTTTAAAAAAGGAGATATAGTTATGGCAAATGTAAAAGTTACATTTAATGTTAAGGCTAACGCTAAGACATTATATCTTGTAGGTTCTACAAAGAACTTAGGAGAATGGGATCCTAAGAATGCTATTAAGCTTGAGAAGAATGGAGATGTTTTTCAAGCATCAAAATTATTCGAAAACCTTGAAACAGTTGAATTCAAGTTTTTAAAGAAAAAAGACTATGAATATGTTGAAAAGGGTGAGTGGGGAGAAGAAATTCAAAACCATAGCTTTGTTGCAGTTAAGGGATTAGTAGTTGATTTAACAGTAAATAACTTCAATAAGTAGTTGTTTTTGTTGCCATCAATTTAATTTTGGTGGCTTTCTTTTTGCCTTTATTTCCTTGTTATTTGATACTTTTTAATATATAATAATAAAAGGTAGAGTTATCGATTCAAACTAGATATTACGAAAGGAGTAGAATTTTAACTTTTTATGAGTAAAATTAACTTTTTTGCACTTGGCGGTGTTCAAGAAGACGGTAAAAATTTATATGTCGCAGAAATTGATGAAAAAATATATATAATGGATTGTGGTAACAAAATGCCAACAGCGGACCTACATGGTGTTGATATAGTTATAAATGATTATACATATCTATTAGAAAATAGAGATAGAATTGTAGGCTTATTCTTATCACATGCACATCAAGACCATATTGGTGGTGTTTCACATCTTATAACTAAGCTTAGAAATGGTAATAAGGATGCTGGAATAGATGAAGCACCTAATTTTAAGCTAGATATTTATGCTTCTAATTTCACACTTGCAGTTTTAAAGGATAGATTAGAAGATGATAAGGTTAAATACCCAGAAGAATTATTACATGCTGTAACATCACGTAGTAAGCTTGAATTTGGAAATGTAGAGATTAGATTTTTTGAGGTATCTCACAATATTCCAGAATGCTTAGGTATTGCAATTAAGACTGAAGATGGTTATTTAATATATACTGCAAATTATAACTTTGATCAAAATTCAAAGATTGATTATGCACATATGTTTAAGTCTTTAGCAATTTTTGCGAAAGATAAGGTAATTGCTTTATTCACTGAATCATTAGGTGCAATGAACGAACAATCAAGAGGCACAATCCTAGAATTTAAGCTTAGATTAACTAATATAATTACTCAAACTCATAATAGAATAATTTTCTCATTATTCTCAAGTGATATCTTACGTATTCAACAAATTGTAAGAATTGCATTAGAAAATAATAAGAAGGTTGCAGTAATTGGTGTTAAAACACAAAAATTAGTAAAAGAAGCTATTAATTTAGGATATTTACCTGGTGATGCATTTGTATCATTAAGATATATTGATGATAAGAATAAAAACAACGATGAGGACTTAGTAGTATTAGTAACAGGTGAAAGACATGAGCCATACTTTATGCTACAAAGAATGACTAAGGGAATTGATAGATTAATTCACTTAGAAAAGGATGATACAGTTGTTGTTTTAACAAACCCTGTTTTAGGTACTGAAAAGATGGCATCTAAGACATTGGATATCATTTATCATGTTACATCAAATGTTAAAACATTTGGTTCTAATTTATTATTATCACCAGATGCTAACCGTGAAGAAATAAAAGAAATGATTAATATTCTAAAGCCACGCTTTATTATTCCTGTAATTGGTGAATATCGTCACCAATACGCTCTATCTACAGTTGCAAACTGTGTTGGATATGACGATAAGCATATCTTAATATTAGATTGTGGTGATATTATCACATTTGAAAATGGTAAATATAAAGGAATTACTGGAGAAGTAGTTTGTGGTGAAGTTTTAATTGATGGTAAGGAATTAAAGGATGTATCTGATGTTGTTATGCGCGATAGAGAGCTTTTAAGTAACGACGGATTAATCCTTATCTCAGCATCTATAAATCCACGTACTAAATCAGTAATAGTAGGTCCTGAGATAGTTGCTAAGGGATTTAGCTTTTCTAAGGATGGAGAAGATATGGAAAAAGCTATTAAGCAATTATTCTATTTAGTATCTTCTAAATACTTAATTACTAAATTTATTAACTGGGCTGAATTCAAAAACGCAATTAAAACAGAAGTATCACATTACGTATATAAAGAAATAAAAAGAAGCCCAATTATTATTCCTGTTTTAATATCAACTGATGTTGATGCAATTAATCAACAGGCTAAAGCAATTGAACAATAATTATTAAAGAAGCGACAAAAATCGCTTCTTTTTTTCTATTATTAGTGAATAGATAAAAACTATGCTATAATGTTTTTATTGGTGGTGAGATGATGGCTTCTAAAAAGGTTTTGAGAAAACTCAAAGAAAAAGACCAAAAAATGTTTGAGGAAGTATATAATCAATATTATAAATTAGTTTTCTATGTTATCTATTCAAAGATTTCAAACTATGAGGATTCAAGAGATTTAGCCTCGGATACATTTTTATCTTTAATGAATTCTATAGATAGTATTGATCCTAAAAAGAATTTAAAATTTTATATTATTACTATTGCTAAAAACTTATCTATAAAATATTTAAATGAGAAAAATCATATAGTAAATGATGAAGAAAAAATAGAAAGATTATCTGAAGATAAAGAAGATAATAAATATAAGAACTATGATGATATGATTTCTATTATTAAAAATAAATGTGGATTAAAAGAAGAGGAAATAGAATTATTAGTATATAAAACTAAATTCAATCTTAAATTTAGAGAAATAGCTGAAATATACAATGAAACAACATTTCAAGTATCTTCTAGGTATAAACGTTTAATGGATAAAATTAAAAAGAATATAAAGGAGGATGATCTTTATGAATAAAAAAGATATTGAAAAAGAAATATCTAAATTTGTAGATGAAATCAGTGCTCCTTATGATTTAGAAAAGATAGAAGAAAAGCTTAATATTACTAAAAATAATGAATATAAGGTTGTAGAAAAAAAGAAGAATAAAGCATTTATTAAGCATATTTCAATTGCAATTAGTCTTGCTTCAGTTGCTTTAATCGCTTTTGTTTCAATATTGATTTTTAACAATTTAGGAGGCCCTAAAAATACTGGTCCTTCAGTTGAACCATCAAGTACATCATCAACTAATACTAAAGTAACAACCGTAGTAAATACAACATCTTTAGTAGAAACAACAACCGTAGATTCAAATCAAACAAGTATTCCAACAACACAAGGAGTAACAACCGGTGCTCCAACCGGTGCGCCAACAAGTATGCCTACCAGTCAAGATGATATATATCAAGAAGCGCATGATATGATGTATTCATATTTAGATTCATTTGATAATGTAACTAATGTTAGTATGGAACATGATTCAAAAACATCAGATTCTATATTTTGCTTAGCTACATATAACATTAATGATAGAGATATGGTATTAATATATTCTTCTTCTTATTATGATTATCTTATTGATGTTTATAATAATGATACTAAAGAAAAATATATAGATTCACAAGAATTAACTGATAATTATACAATTATAGATGTGACAGATTATTTAGATGTTGTTGTAAGAATCTATAAGGATGAAATAGTTGTTTTTTATATTTAAGACGCAAATTTTTGCGTCTTATTTATTTTTATTAAATAAATAATATTAATTTGTTATTATATTGGACTAATACATTGACTTTGTTTTAACTTGGATTGTATAATTATTTTATAAGAGTGTGATATTTATGGAGAATAAAAATAAAAGGGTAAAATGGTCATTTACAGTTGAATGTATGATATTAGCATTCATGCTTTCACTAATAGCTATTGGCTTTTTAGTTGTAATTGTGTTAAAGGACGATGTATTAAAATATAAGGGGTATCCTTCATCTTCAATAGTGAATTTCGTTTTAGATATTTCGTTTATGATAATTGGCTCTTTAGTATATGGAGATATTGCAATTACAAAAAAATATAAAACTAAAGAAGATTTATTTTTTCAAATAATGATATTACTTGTAGAAATAAATATGTTTAATGATATCATTTGCTGGGTTGTACAGGATATTCCTAAGGTATCAATGATAAATATGATATTTAATTACTTTTTTTATTCTATTAGTTATATAACATTATTTGTATATTTCTTATATATAAGAGAAGAACAAAAAAATAAGAATTTATATGATACGCTTGTATTTTATGCTATGTGCTTATTTTTGATGATAATAATGACATTACAGTTTATAAATTGTTTTGTTGGATTCTTTTATAAAATTGATTTTGAAACTGGTCATTATGAAAGAACTGACTTTTATTTATTATCAATAATATATATGGGATTAGGATATGCTGCAATAGTATATTCAGTAATTAGAAGTAAGCCTAATTTAAAGAAAATGGTATCTTTACTTGCATATTTCTTTATTCCTATTATTACTGCCTTAGCTCAGGCATTATATGGTAAGGGATATTCATTATTATTCCCAGCTTGTATGCTATCGTTATTAATAATTTATATTAATGTTCAATCAAATAAGGATAGAGAAATTGAAAAGAATATAATGGAATTAGAAAATCAAAAGGTTATTAATATTGTTTCTCAGGTTCAACCACATTTTATTTATAATGTATTAACATCTATATATTATTTGGTTGACCAAGATCAAGAGGAAGCTAAAGCGGCTATTGCAAAATTCTCTAAATATTTAAGATCATCTCTTGATGTTTCTAATACTCCACAAATAATTACTTTGAAGCAAGAAATTGAATATTGTAAATTATATATTGGATTAGAACAAATTAGATTTGAAGATAAATTTGATGTTATATATGATATAAAAGATGATTCATTCTTAGTACCTAGATTTTGTGTACAGCCTTTAGTTGAGAATGCGATTAAGCATGGGCTTGCAAAGAAAAAGGGTAGAGGTGTATTGACTATATCTTCTAGAAGTGATGAATGGTTTCATTATATAACTGTTGAGGATGATGGTGTTGGATTTGACCAAACTAAGCCATTAAATGATGATGTTTCTCATATTGGCGTTAATAATATTAAATTTAGAGTTGAAAACTTTGTTTATGGAAAGCTTGCAATAAAATCGCAGGTTGGAGTAGGTACTAAATGTATTATTATGATACCTATTAATAAAAAGGAGGGTAAATAGATGAAAATATTAGCTTTAGATGATGAAAAGAAAGGCTTATCTGTATTGACTGATGCAATTAAAAAGGTTTCACCAGAGGCTGAAATTTTTGCTTATAATGATTATCAAGAAGCAATTAAATTTGTTGATGATAATAAGGTTGATGTAGCATTCTTAGATATAAACCTAAATGGATATAATGGAATTGATTTTGCATATCATTTGAAAAAGGTAAATCCTAAGGTTAATATTATATTTGCTACAGGATATTCTGAATTTAAAAATGAAGCATTTGATATGAGAGCCTCAGGCTATTTAACAAAGCCTATTACACCAGATGCTGTAAAAGAAGAAATGGATAATCTAAGATATGATATTTCAAGTGACCATAAAAACGAGGTATTCGTTAAAACATTTGGTAATTTTGATGTAATAGTAAATGGAGAGCCTATAAGATTTTCAAGATCATTATCAAAAGAGGTTTTAGCTTATTTAGTTGATAAGAATGGTGCTTTAGTTACAAGAAATGAGCTTGCTGAATTATTATTTGGTGATGAGGATTATTCAAGAAAAACACAAGATTATTTATCTAAAATAATAAGAGATTTAATGACCTCATTAAAGGAAGCTAAATGCCAGGATATATTTAATAAGGGTAGAAATGCATATTCAATCAATAAAGATAAATTTGTATGTGATGCATATTTATACCTAAAAGGAGATCCTAAGGCTTTGAATTCATTTGATGGAGCTTATATGTCTCAATATGTTTGGGGCGAGGATGCAGCTGATAAATTCTATAGATAATAAAGGGACAAAAGTCCCTTTTTTCTTGTCCCACAATTGTCCACAGGATAATCATATAATTATTTTTAAGAGGAGGTGGTAAGATGGATAAGCAAATACAAGAAAAGATGTTTGATATTATTATTAGTGAATATTTATCTATGGAATGCTTTAAAGAAATTGATAATAATATTAATGTAAAATTAAAAGATTATATATTTGCTTCATTAGAACACTTCACTTATGTTGATAAAGAAAAGGATTCTTTAGTTGTTAAGGCTTATAATGACTTTTTCTTACGTTTTTTAGATATTTTTGTATTATCTAGTAAAGAAGATGAAAAAGCTTCTAAAATTGAAGAAAAAATACGTTCTTACAATAAGATGGCATTAAGACTTTTTGATTGCTCTTATAGGCTTATGATTTATGATGAGAACTCATTCTTATCCCCTATTGATAATATTTATCTAGGTGGATTAGATTTATCATTTTTTGAAAAGTACTTTTTAGATATTCCTTCATTCCAAAGATTTGAGCTTAATTTAGAAGGATTTCAAATGGATTTAGAATATCAAAGCTTAGGATTTTCAAATGATAAATTATATAAACTGCTATTACAAAAAGCTCAATTTGATGATATTGTGCAAAAAAGGACCATTAATGCAGATATGATCGTTAAGCTTGTACCTAGCATAAATGAAAGGATTTTAAGAAATCTTTATAAGGATAAGGATGAGGTCTTTTATTTAAATTTAATAAAAACAATCGTAACTGAGGTGGCTAAATATTCATTTAAATCCTTACTTGTAGAAAAGAATATTTTAGATGATAATCTAGAAGAAAAGTATATAAAGATGTCAGCTATCTTAAGAGAATATATTGAATTCTATTTTGAGGTATCAATAAGATGCTTCAACAAGAAGTATGATAATATTCTAAAGGTAATTAATGAATCAGAATTATTAAATGAGGTATTAGAAGAGCTAACATCTAACCTAGATTCTAAATTATCCTTAAGTAAGAAGCTTGAAATTGCAAGAAACCAATTTGATTATGCAAAAAGAAATAAGATTAAGCTTGAAGAAGAATTCATGAAATATATTATCTTTTATAATGAACTAAAAAATAAGAATTCTAATTTTAAAGCAATATTTAATAAAACTTATAAAGAGATAAGGGAATTAATTAATGATATTGAAGCATATTCATTAGAAATTGGTATATCTAAAGATAGGCTTATGGAATTATCTAAAAATGAAAAAGAAAAGAATTTATGTGATAAGACTTATGCATTAAAGAATATTGATGTTTTGATTAAAATGAATTTTATTACTAAGGAGGATAATAAATTAAAGGTTTTATATTCATAATGAAATTCATTTAAATTATTCTTGCTGAAAGGAATAGTGATAATATGATTAAACTTTTAAAAAAGAAGGAAATAAAGGTAAAGAAGGAAACATCAGAGAATAGTAATAAATTTAAGATTCATATGGATAAGCTAAATAAATCTATTGAAAAGCTAAAAGATGTTACTATTAAAAGAAATAAAAAGAATTATAATGCAACAAACTAAGAAAGATAGGAACGATTCCTATCTTTTTTTGTCCTACAATTGTCTACTCATTATATATATAATGATAATATCTATTACTATATACAATTGGAAGGAGGTGTTATTATGCCTACCATTAGATTTTTAGATATAATGAATGATAATTATAATGGTTTCGATAAAAGTACTATTGAAACAATAGAAGAAGGGTTTAAGAAATTTAATAATAGTTTTATCGAAAATGAAGATCCTAAAATTAATGATCATTTAATTTATACATTCTATAATAAATGCTATAACACCTATTCATCTATGCTATTTAGTGATGAAAAGCTTATTATTGAGGTAAATGAATTAAGTATTAAAAATACTCAGGATATATATGATTTATCTATAAAAAGAGAAGAGACTATTAAATTATTTGATGAAATGATGCTTATATTTTTCATAGAATATTTAATGCCTAAAATTAAAAATAAATCATCTATTCAAAATAATAAGCTTGCCCCTATGTCTTTTACTAGAGGTATTGATAATAGAATATTTGAATATTATCAGGATGGTACATTTGATAGTTACTTTAATTATATTATTGAGCTTGAAAAGGGGAATGATATTAAAAACCCAGTTGACCAATTAAAAAGAGAAGATAATATAAATAAAGGCTTAGATATGCTATTTGAAATGGGATATGAGGTTAATGTTACATTCAATGATTTTAATATTTATGATTATGGTAGAGGCTTTATAGAGCAATATAGATTCTTATATAATAAGATTTTAATAAGAATTTTTGAGGGATATATTGTCAAAAATAATATAGAATCAATTGATGATATTAATATTATAGAATTATTACCTAGTTTAAAATCTGATATTAATAAGGTAAGAGATATTATGTATTTTATTTATAAGAATGCATATTTAGGTAAGCATGATAAGAGTAATTTAATAAATGAATTAGAAGATGGTATTAACCTTTTAGGTATGATTAAAAAAGTATTTTTAGAAGAAAATACATATAGTTTAAATTCATCAATTTCTTCATGTGAAAAGATTATAAAAATAGCATCTAAAAATTATAATTCAAAGCTTGAATTTATAAATAGTATAGGCCTATTATATATAAATATATATAATAATTATATGGATAAATCATTCATAAGAAGAATGCATTTGTTTAGAAATGATGAGACAATTTTAGAAGGTAAAACATTAGAAAAGATAAATAAAATAGCAAAGGAAAAATATAATATTTTATCTAAGGAACTAATAGATTCATCTAAAGAAAAGCTTCAAGAAAAAATTAAAAAAGAAGAAGAGCAAAAGAAATTAATAGAAGATATTTGCGTTAAATTATTATATAAAAATGAGTAAAAAAAGGAGCTGTAAAGAAATAAATTTTCATGCGAAGATTTAGAGCTTACAGCTCTTTTCTTTTTACCCAAAGACTTAAATAATAAAAAACACCCATTTTTGGGCATACTTAAAAGGAAAACCGTAGTTTTCAAAATTTT